>Ga0208900_1000898_pt1 | contig 17247 bp, 14 predicted proteins | sample AntAceMetag02UKK_FD_184763 | JGI IMG/M metagenome (GOLD analysis project Ga0208900, IMG submission 184763) | Saline lake microbial communities from Ace Lake, Antarctica - Antarctic Ace Lake Metagenome 02UKK (SPAdes) (version 2) | ecosystem: Environmental > Aquatic > Non-marine Saline and... | reverse complement strand
CTTTCTTCGGAAACCAGCCGTATCGGCAGCAAGGCGAACAAAAAAAGGGTGATGGAGGTTCTTTTAAAACTGATTGATCAATATTGCAATGATCTTTATACAGGAGAATTCGATGTCTAATTCTCTTATTATGCGCAATGATATTTTCCAGGTGTATTAATCGATCTTGTTTCATGATTACAATCCTTTCGGCATGGGGTGGCCGAGACTGGCTGCCAAATCATTCAATGTCTTTTTCAGCAGATTTTTTAAAAACAGGACACTGTCTTTAAACCCAAACCTTTTGACTTCCATGACAAGATCAATGGTATTAAGATTCCTTTCGCACCGAAAGCACCGGGCCAGGTTTGTGGAAGGGTTTATGGCAGTCTGGAATTCATTGCAGATCGGGCACAAAAAACGAAAAGTCCCTTCACTAATTTTTGAAGGAATATGCAGCTCGTCTTTAATCAACATATCCACGGGAATGGCATTTCTTAATTCAAATAATTCTTGGGATGAAAATTTTTTCATACGTCACCTCATCTTTATCAGGGTTATTAGATGCTATTTTATATCCTGATTATAGCCCGCTGTCAGTTGCCTCTTGAACTGCTACATGGATTAGTCTGGCGATATCTCCTTTATTTACAGTTGGTTACAGTCATGATGCATCTTAAAGTGTAAAGTCGATTACTTCGCTTAGATCCTCTTTGATTACAGTGGTTTACGTCAATCATGCGTCTTAAACTCATAGGACGATTAGTCGGGTGTAATTAATGGTCTAAATCGATACATTTATGTAAATCCAGCAGCCCTGCCATTTGTGTGATTTATAACCTGATAAACAAGATATTGAATAATGATCAGGTTTTTTATCCCATACTCGTTTGCAATGATTTCATAGGGGAGAATAGGTTTTGTCCGACATTGCGGGATTAATTTTTTTTGGGAAACAATCGCCTGGGTCGGTTTGGACTGATCGACTTCAGCTCTTTCTATTTTTTTACCCAGATAGTTGTTTTTAAAATATTCTTTGTTCTTTTTGTTCCATTCATCACATTGTCTCCGATGAAGTTCCCTCTTGCAGGCCGGACCACATGTTTTTTGTCGACCTTTTTGATGTACGTCCGGCTGGAACCACTTGCGGCAGATACTGCAGGGTCGTTTTCCACTTGAATTTTTTGCCATTTTATTATCTCCAGAGTTCAAATCCAGATAAAACATAATAACAAAATCAATTTTGTTTAAAAAAAACGGCGAGGTAAGCGGGGTATTGAATATTTTTTTTAATGGCGGGGTATAGCGGCGGGATACCGTCTTCAAACCGTTACAATATTTCGTTATTGATTCGGGGGGAAGGCGTTACAGTATTTGCATCTTAACAGGTGTTATGGGAAAAAGTTGTTAAAGTTATCAATGAAGTTGCTTCTGAGTATGATGAACAGTGGCAAGTCAGAAAACGAGTCATCAACTCTATGTTGTTAATTCTGTTGATTTTTAGGTTAGTTTGTTCAAAAAACTCACAAAGCTACGGTACGACAATTGATGAGCTTTGGGACAGTTGCGATAGATTGGGCTTACCTTTACCGCGGAATGGCTCCATTGCACCATCTTCCACGGAAACTGCTAACCTCGGGTTACAAACTGCCATCGGAAAACGCAAATTATCCACAAGGACTATTGAGCTGTCTCTACCAGGTAAAATCACAGATGCCCTTTGATTTCGATCTGGTCTCTCATGCAAACGAACGGATCTGTGCGCAACATCACTTGCATACGTTGAAAGAGAATGATGTTGTCGTTTATGATAGAGGATATTTCTCCTACGTCATGCTTCATCATCATTTTGATTCGAAAATCCATGCTGTTTATCGTTTGCAAAAAAACAGCTATGCTGTTATCCGGGATTTTTTTTCCAGTCGGGATACAGATATTATCGTCACCATCTATCCATCTTCAAAAAAAAGATGGGAAATTATGCAAAAAAGTCCGAATCTTGAAATAATTCCCATTCAAATACGTCTTATAAAATATCAGATAGGTGACAATACATATTGCCTGGGGACAACACTTGTCGATCAAAAACAATACAGCAACACGCAGGACTTTATTGATATATATCATGCACGATGGGGCGTGGAGGAACTTTATAAAATCAGCAAGCGTGTATTTGTCATTGAGGATTTTCACGCGAAAAGCGAACGTGGTGTAAAGCAAGAAATCTTTGCACATTTTGTACTTATCACTATGAATCGAATCTTCGCCAATCAGGCAGACGTCGACCTCAATCAATCCAACAGCCCCGCCATTAATACAACACACCACAAGAGTTCTTCATTGAAGGCGCAAATGCATACGATCAAAACAAATTTTAAAAACTGCATTCACGTCTTTTCAAGAAACATTGAAGAATTGCTCCTTCTACAAACAAAAATGAATACTGCTATCGAACGTGCCTATCATTTTATTATTGGTCGAAATCAAAAAGAAAGACCAGGTCGTTCGTATGCTCGAAAATCCATGAAACCTGAATCCAAATGGCATCCGTCAAAAGAGAAAAAAAAGAAAAAGCAAATTTTAGCAACACTTCCAATAAACTCGCCATTGTAATCCCTTAAACGAATGGCTTCAAATCTTAAACGAATGCCATTGCCCCAAAAGGGGGGAGGAAGATAAAAGGCATACGGCGGTTCCTGCTGTCCATTCAAAAACTCATTTTTTTAACAATAAAATACCTGGAGAATATCGCATAGGGCTAACTGCGCGGGATTTTAGATGGGATTTCAGGGATCTAAAGAAGACACTCTACAAGTACCTGGACTATCCTGCCTATTTTGATCTTTTAAAGTTGCCCCTGCCTGAATTCCGAGAAGGTATTTTATCAGCCCTTGAATCTGATGAAATGATACAAAAAGGAAATTTTGGAAAATGGAATATCACAAATATAGGAGCTATTCTATTTGCAAAAAAATTATCTGATTTTAAAAACCTGAAAAGAAAAGCTGTCCGAATTATATTTTACAAAGGGGAAAACAAAATTGAAACCCTAAAAGAACAAGTGTGGAACAAAGGATATGCATCTGGTTTTGAGGGCCTGATTGAATTTGTATCAAATCTTCTGCCCGGTAATGAGATCATTGAGAAGGCTTTCAGGCGGGAAGTTCCAATGTTCCCGGAACCTGCCATCCGGGAACTGGTCGCAAATGCGATTATTCATCAGGATTTTCATGCAACTGGCACATCCCCAGTGATTGAAATTTTTAAACGCCGCATGGAAATCACCAATCCTGGTTTGCCGTTGGTAAAAATTGAACGCTTTCTGGACAGTCCTCCGAAATCAAGAAACGAGGCCATTGCCTCATTCATGAGACGAATAAATATTTGTGAAGAAAGGGGCAGTGGTGTGGATAAAGTCGTTTTTCAAACTGAACTTTACCAACTTCCTGCTCCAGTTTTTGAAACAACCGATGAACATACCCGTGCAATATTATTCGCCCACAAGGATCTCAAGAATATGGATAAAGAAGAAAGAATCCATGCCGCTTATTTACATTCATGCCTCAGGTATGTTCAACGTGATTTTATGACCAATGCTACCCTTAGGGGTCGATTTGGTATTGATAGTAAAAATAGTGCTATGGCATCAAGGATTATAAAGGATGCATTGATATCAAATCGTATAAGAGCTTATGATGAAACAGTAGGGTCCAAAGCTAAAAAATATTTGCCGTGGTGGGCATAAAAAATTTGTTTGACTGTTGTTTGACTGAAAACAAATTTTTAATAACTATATTTTAAAAAAAAGTTTAATAACAGCATGTTAGGTTTGAAATTTTGTTTGACTGTTGTTTGATTCATCGCCAATCAGGATACAAAAAAAAGCTGCTATCCGGAAATTCCGGACAAATGAAACAATAAATCTCCATTTGTCGAAAATGGCAGTATTGCCAATTTCGACAAATGACAAGGGTATAAATTATTCCGTGTCCAATAAATCCTATTTTGTCGAGGGACAGATTTAAAATCTGGCCCCAATATTTTAATCAATTGCAGTAAATATCTTTAATATGTTCACATTAAAGCGTTCAAGCTTATCTGTGGGAAAAGTGGCTAAGCCTCACGACTTATTAGTACCAGTTAGCTGAACACATTACTGTGATTACACACCTGGCCTATCATACCTTCATCAAAACAATTAAAAGCGTACAATTGTTTTGTACGCTTTAGTATTTATTCTCATAATTCAGAATTTACAATAGGCTTTCAAGAGATGTTAAATCCATGTTAAATGCATCAGCTACCGGTTTGCAAACAAGCTTATCACCTACATAATTAACACCATTTGCAAACCCTTCATCGTCACAAACAGCTTTCCATCCATTATTGGCTATTTTCAATGCATAAGGCAATGTCGCATTTGTCAGGGCAATAGCCGATGTTAAGGGAACAGCACCCGGCATATTGGCAACGCAATAGTGGATAACACCATCGATTTCATAAATGGGATCACCATGGGTGGTTGGCTTGGAAGTTTCAAAACACCCGCCCTGATCAATGGCAACATCAACAATGACCGAACCTTTTTTCATTGTTGAAAGCATGTTTTTTGTAATCAACTTGGGTGCTTTGGCTCCAGCAACCAGAACTGCACCTACAACAAGATCAGATGTCTTTGCAAGATCTCTGATCAGTGCAGGAGAAGACATTAAAGGCCTGCAATTTGCCGGCATGATTTCCGAAAGATATCTTAAACGGTCAATGTTCATATCTAGAATTGTAACATTGGCTCCCATACCACAGGCGACTTGTGCAGCATGGACACCGACAACCCCTCCGCCGATGACAAGCACGTTTGCTGAAGGTGTTCCGGTCACACCACCTAGAAGCAATCCTCTTCCGCCAAATGTTCTTTCAAGATATTTGGCTCCCTGCTGGGTTGCAAGCCTCCCCGCAACCTCACTCATTGGAGCAAGCAAAGGCAACCCGCCGTTGCGGTCCTCAATAGTTTCATATGCGATACCAATTGATCCTGTTTTTAACAATGCCTTTGTAAGATTTTCATCTGCTGCAAGATGCAAATATGTAAAAACAATCTGGCCTTCTTTAATGTAACCGAATTCTGATGGTTGCGGCTCTTTAACATGCATGACCATATCAGAAATACCATACACCTCTCCCGAGGTGTTAAGAATAGTGGCCCCGGCTTCAATATACTGGCTGTCCTCAAAGCCTGACCCAAGCCCGGCTTTTTTTTCAACATAGACAGTGTGGCCATTAGCTTTCATCATATCAACGCCAGATGGGGTCATACAAACACGATTCTCCTGGGGTTTGATCTCTTTAAGAATTCCTACAATCATTATCCTGTCTCCCTGGTTTAATAGTATTATTATAATAATTTATTTTTGTTGCCACAATGTTAATTTGATGACTCAAGTGATTTTAAGTCTTTGAAATTCATGTTCTGGCTTTATCAAATCCAATATTTCATAGCTGTAGTCCTAAAATATTTTTATCAATTCAGACATATCTTCTATTGCCATAATATTGTTTATAGCTTTTATAATATTTTTTCTTTTTTTATTTGAATATTTTTTTATTGAATTATCCAGGCAATCATTAAATTTTAGAATAAGTTCTTCATGGGTCAAAGGATTTGTCGAACTGCCCTTGATGTCTCCAATTCTGATTTTTAAGGTCTTCCCGGTTTTTAAATTTATGTGTAATTTCACAGGTGTAAGTCCAGATACGCTTTTTTCGAATTCAATCACTTTAAAACGAGAAGCCAATTCAATAATTTCTTTGCGTGACATTACATTTATTTCTTCAAAGTCTTGTAGCTTAGGGCCACCCCCATTTATAAAAGTCAGGGCAGCCGTGTATTGAGCACTGAATTGTGCATCAACTGTTGGATTTTTGCGAATCTGAAAAACATTTCCAATCTGCCCCATGGATGTGGGAGGAATATAAATAGTACCTTCCTTAATTTCTTGCCACTCAATATTATATTTCTTTTGCATGGCGATTACTGAATCAATTAATGGATGTGTACACCTGCAGCATGGATATGGTTTGATACTGACATTGGATGTTTCGAAAAATTTACCAAGGTTTTCGGTTAAGTGTTTGCTGTCCACTTTTCCGGCAGTATATAGTGTAGATATGCCAAAATCTCCATCAATAATATTTTTTGCTCCAGTAATATCATTGGCTGCAAAAAAGGCAGACTGTACTCCGGCAGAGGAACTGAATCCTGGCTGAATCCGTTTTGCCAGAGCGCCATCTACCAGGGCCTGTCTGTTAGCATGAATTTGTGCATAGGCTATTCCAAATGCATGATGCATTTTAATTTCATCCAGCCGCATCAATCTTCCGCAAGCGGCAGCACTTCCTAAAGGCCCCCAGAGTGTTGTTGGCAGCCAACCGACATGAAGATAAGGGATATAAGCCATTCCAAGCCTATTTGAAACATCCAGGCCTACTGCAAGAGCAGCAATAAAATCAGCCCCTGAAATTTTATTGGGAAGATTCGTGTTTGGAAGTGCTGATACTGCTCCAGAAGATAACGCTTCACAAACAGCAAGGAGTGCGGGAACAATAGTGACACACCCATGGTTGACTGCCCCATCATGGGTGTCATCAAAATCTCTTGCATGCCCCATAACTGAGTTGAGAAGCGCAGCAAAAGGGGCACTGGTTTTATCATCAAAGGAAAGTATCTTTGCCTGTCTGTTTCCACCCCAGAAATCAATTATATTCCTCAGATTTTTTACTCCATCTGCGCTGCTGCCAGCAAGTATACAACCGATTGTATCTAAAAAAAGATCTTTGGTATAATTTAGGATATCATCAGGGATATCATCAACTGTGATATTTGCTGCATGTCTGACCAATGGATAAATCGAATCTTTCTTCATTTTTATTGACCCCCTCTTAACAAATACGTCATTCATCTCATAGAGATTAGAAAAATCTCATAAAATAGATTCTCAAAGCCTAAGACAAATTAGTTATTCAAAACCGACTTCTTCTTTTTAAGTAGGAAAAAAACAGCTACGACTGTAAATACCAAGAATGTAAGCGAAATGGGCCGTGTGAGAAAAACCGTGATATCATTTCCGGAAATGAGAAGCGCCTGGCGAAATTTATTCTCCAACATGGTGCCCAGAAAAAATGCCACAATCACTGTTGGCAAATTGATCTTGAACTTTGTCAGTATATAACCCAGCACACCGAATGCCACCATCATATAAACATCGAAGATGCTTGCGTAGCCCACATAGCTTCCGATGATACTGAAGACAACAATACCTGTGAACAGATAGGGTTTGGGGACTTGCGTTACGCGGTTGACGTGTTTGATGAAAAAATAACCAAAACCCATCGTGAACAGGTTGCTGATAAAAAGAATAATAAACAACGCGTAGAGCATATCACCATTGGTTTGCATAAATGTGGGGCCAGGAATTAGACCTTTCATCATGAAACCGCCTAGAATCAGGGCTGCCGCCAGATTACCCGGAATACCAAGAGTGACCAAGGGAATGAGATTGGGGCCGTTAACGGCATTATTCCCTGCCTCTGCTGCTGCTATACCCTCCAAAGAACCCTTTCCAAATTTTTCCGGGTTTTTAGAGGATTGCTTAGCCATGATATAACTCAAATAGGAACCCACTGTGGTTCCGATACCCGGAATAATGCCAATAGCGGCTCCGATACCCGTAGAACGAAAGATAGTGGGCAAGGTGGTTTTAAACTCTTTCCAACTCAGGTGATGGTCTTGCGAATGGCTTTGAATTTTTGCTTCATCAGTCTTTTCTTTTGATAATTTTCGGAGCAGTCGTGTGGCATATTCTTGCTCAAGCTGGAGCAGAACCTCTGAAAAAGCTAACATACCAATCACCATTGGCATGATGTGAAAACCGTCGGCTAAGTCAAGGGTATGAAAGACGAACCTGGTAGTACCAAATTCAGGATCCGTTCCAACAGTACCAAGCAAGAGGCCTAAAAGAGTCGCTATGATCCCGCGGACAGGATATTCAGATGCTGCGACACTAATCACGAACAGAGAAAAAATGATAATAGAAGTGTACTCAGGGGGGCCTATTTTCAGAGCAATCAATGCCACTGGTGCGGCTAAAAAAATTAATATCAGGTCACTGATTCCGTCAGCTATAACGGATGAATACAGTGCTTGTTTCATGGCTTTACCACTTTGGCCCTTTTGTGTCAGAGGATACCCATCCAGGCTTGTCACCATGGCCTGAGGCGTTCCGGGAATTTTGAAGAGAATCGCCGGGATGGACCCACCGAAATTACCTCCTTTAGTAAGCCCCATTAGCATAGCGATCCCTGCAATAGGACCTAAATAGAACGTAAAAGGCAAAAAAAGGACAATTCCCATGTTGTCGGTTAACCCCGGGATAGCACCTAGGATCATGCCGCAGCTCACACCCACTGCGGCCCATAAAAAATTTTGCGGTATAAGAACCATGTGTAATCCGCTTAAAAACTGTTCAAACATAAGATATAAACCTCTTCATATAAAAAATTAGAATAAAATCCCCTCAGGAAAAGGAAATGACAAAATTTTTCTGATAATAACGTACACAATTAATGGAACCACGATGGGATAGAGGCATAGAGACAACCACTTTCGGATTCCGAAAAAAAACATAAAGAGAAAAACAAACAGACCTGTTGTTACGTAATACCCGATAATATTTATCAGAAAGATATATGCCAGCATAAGAGGAACAACTCTGAGTGACTTGAAGGAAGCTGAGGGTATAAAAAAAGGAGCCTGTTGTTTTCCGTCAGCCTTATAACTTTTGATCCCCTGAATGAGAAGAAGCAGACATGGAATTATCATTAATATTGTCAAGCATTTAGGAAATAACGCCTGTTCTGAACCTTTGATGTGATATGGGATGGCATAAAACCAAAGGAAACCAGAAAAAACCAGAAGAATGGTTCCCAATTTCAAGTCATTGTTCACTGCAGACCTCCTTTAAATATAGTGAGCACCTGCGATACAGCATACAGTATTTTTGTACTGCAGGTGCCTGGTTTATCTTATCTATTACTATTTTACATCTTTCGTGTATTCAATCAGACCCGCAATGGATTGAACTGCCCCAGTAAGTATTTTTTTGTACCCTTCACCAGTAACAAATCTTGGTGTAAAACCTGTTTTACCCATTTTCTCCATAAGGGCTTTGTCCTGCATGACGGTTTTTAGCGCATTTTCAAGTTTAGCACGGATTACCTCGGGAACGCCTTTTGGAAGGATCATACCGTATTCCAGCATCGTAGAATAAGGATAGTCTAAATCGCTCATATTCTTAGTTTTGGAAAAAAAAGGTACTTTTTCAGATCCCAGATCGACCAGAACCCTCAGTTTTCCCTGCCGGGCAGATTGATAAGCCGGAGTACCTGTACCGGTTTCACAAACATCCACATGTCCGCCTAAAATAGCTGAAGAAGCAGCCCCGCCGCTTTTAAACATAACATATTTCCACTGAATACCCTCCTTTTTGGCGATACTCTTCATCACTGCCAAGGACCACTGTGCTCCTCCGGAGCCTACCGATACCTTACCTGGATTCTGTTTGCTGTAAGCAATAAACTCCTCCCAGGTCTTGTAAGGCTTATCTATAGTAGTGAAAAGGACCCTCTCCTGGGGCATGTAGCTACCGATACAATTAAAACTATCTACTTCAATAGGTGTCGAATCTAAAAAATAGGGTGCGGTAAGGGCTAAGGTTATAGGCCCCGAGGCAATGGTATAACCATCTGACTTAGCTCTTTGTAACGTTTGAAGCCCAATGAGTCCACCCGCTCCTGGTTTGTTTATGTATACTATCGGCTGTCCTAAGATAGCTTTCATTTTATCACCCAACATTCTGGAACTGACATTAGACATACCGCCCGCTCCCCAGGGTACGATAAGGGTAATTGGTTTTGAGGGATAATCATCTGCTACGGCTGCATTTGGAAAAGCCCCTATGAGCATAAAAAATACTGTTAATACGATGAAAATTTTTTTCATTATCATTCTCCTTTGTTAATGATATTGTTTTTCTGCCCTTTCCCCCCAGTGAAGATAGAACACTTTATTTTTTTAATTTCCTTATCTCAGCAAATATGGAATCTCAACCCAAAGGGCATCTTTGGGACATTCTACTTCACAGGGCAGGCAGAACCAGCAGGTCCTAAATTTACCAAAGGGGGCACCGCAGGAGTAACAGCGTCCGGCTTCGATACGTGCCTGTTCATCAGTAAGTACCTGCTCGACTTCATTAAAATCTGCCTTGCCCGGACCTGTATTCCAGTGTGGTTTAACCCTTGTTGCATCGGTTCCACGGGAAATGTCAATATCAAAATCTTTTTCAATGGGGCCTTCATAGCTTCTGCCATAGGACAAATGTTCACCAGTAAAAAGACGGTGAACACTCTCTGCTGCTTTACGACCTGAAGCCATCGCCTCAACAACTGTGGAAGAACTGTTTTGCACGTCACCAGCAACAAAAATCTTTTCCTGTTCTGTTTGCAAGGTTACTTGGTTGTACTGGGGAGCAACATTATCAAATATTCCAAGATCACGATCCTGGCCGATGGCAATGATAACTGTATCCGCATCAATATCTTTTAAGCCGCATTCATCAAAGCTGGGAGCAAAACGGCCGAAGGAATCAAAGACAGTCAGACAACGCTGCAACTCAACTCCTGTAACCTTACCATTTTGGCCCAGAATACGTGTCGGCCCCCATGAGCCATCTATTTTAATACCTTCAGCAGCAGCCATTTCCAATGCTTCCCGGCTTGCAGGCATGATATCACCACTTTCAAGACTGACGACCGTAATTTTGGTCGCTCCTAGGCGCAGGGCTGTCTGGGCGGAATCGATTGCCACATCTCCACCTCCGATAACTACAACCTTTTCACCAACCTTGGGAGTTTTTCCGTCTCTGACGTCATGCAACAATACCAGAGCATGATAGACACCTTGAAAATTTTCACCCTTTATCCCCAATTTTCTAGTCTCAGGACATCCGGTGGCTACAATGACAGCATCAAAGTCCGTGACCAGTGTATCCATAGAAACGTCCCTGCCCAGCCGAATCCCACCTTTAAAGTCAGCTCCCATGGCTTTTAGACGCGCGAATTCTTTTTGAAGAATTTGACCGGAAAGTCTGAAGGATGGTATAGCCCATCGTAACATGCCACCGGGTTCATTTTCCGAGTCAATGATAGTTACTTTGTGACCTTTAACCAGCAAATCCCAGGCTGCAAGCATCCCGGCCGGGCCCGAGCCAACGATGATACAATGTTTGCTACTGGCTTGCTCGATTGTTGGCAGGGGAAATTCCTTATCCTCAATTATTTCTACAACATAGCGTTTGAGAGCACGTATTGCTATAGGCTCTCCATCTTGTTTACCATGATGGCACTCCTGTTCACACTGGGCTGAACAGATCCTGCCCAGGATTGAAGGAAAAGGAAGATTTCTCACCACCATTTCCAACGCCTGTTCCTTTTCTCCACGCAGAATCAGTTGAACATATCCTTGACAATTCACACCCAGAGGGCAGGCTTGTCGGCAGGGAGCCAGTTTCATTCTTAAGTTATCTAAGATGCAGGTATTGACACATTCTCCGCAATAAACGCATTTGTCCTTATCTATGAAAATATTGTCGGATAATGCCTCCAAAATAGTATTTCTCATGCTTTCCTCCATCAATTGGGCATTTTAATAATATCTTTAAATTCAACATTTACCTTGCCAGGACCGTCGCCTTTAGTCAGAACAATATGCTTTTTAAAATTCGCATCATCTTTTTCGGGGAAATCACTGCGGTAATGCCAGGGAAGCCATCGGCTTTCCTTACGCTCCAACGAGGCGGTTCCTGCCAGTGTGGCACATTGTATAATATTTTCTACCTCAAAGGTCTTGAACAGGTCATGGTTATCTTTTACGTATACCATTTCATCAAGCTCTTTTCTGAAACGGTCCATCCACCAAAGAAGTCTGTCAAGCTTGTATTTATTTTTTGGGGGACGCAGATAGTCACTGATAATTCGGCGAACCTTGAACTCAAATTCCTCGATAGAAATTGGGTTTTTGCTCTGATTCATGCGTGTGTTACGTTTGTTGATAAAGACTTCAATTTTGTCATGGTTGAGAGGGGCTAAAGGCTTATTCTCTGAATATTCAGAAGCACTCTCGGCTGAAATTTCACCGTAAACAAAAGCACCTGAAAGATGGCCTCTGGCACAAAGAGATGTATCTCCTGCTGCATAAAGTCCTGAAACAGTACTTTCTCCATTTTCGTTTATGCGTACACCTGTTATGCCATGCCCACCGCAAAGATAAACTTCCGTTGGCCACAGCTCGATTTCTCCAGTTCGAAAATCATTGCCACGGCCGGCATGAAAACGCTCACAGGCAGGACGTTCGGTGGTAAAAAGCAGTTCCTCAATTTCTTTGATTTGTTTTTCAGGCAGATGATCCATGCGGATTCGCATGGGACCTTTATGTTCAAAAAAGTCTTCATTACAAAAACTTTTTACAGAGGGGTGCTCCTTATCTCTTCGTTCGCCTAAGGCATTCATCACATGAGCGCCTCGTGTAAGAGTAATATACAATAATGGAGCATTGATATCTTTGGTAATATAGTAGTAGAGCGTGTACTCAAAGCCACTTAGCTCAGCGCCTGCATTGTAAGCCAGGCAATAACCATCTCCAGTGTTTCCCGGGAAATCGTATACACCGTAGAGACTCCCGTTTGAAGGCAAGCCAAAACGTGCTGTACCGCCTGCACTCAGGATGACACTTTTGGCCCGGATTACCATCATTTCACCCGAACGGACATTAAGGGCAATAACGCCGGCCACCCTACCGTCTTCAACCAAAATTTCTGCAGCCATTGTGCGATTGATGATTCTGGAACCACTTTCAACCAACCGCTTATGAAGAATCGTTTTAAGCTCAGGTTCTTTCATTGTAACACAGAATTTTCCTTTTGGATGGATTTGAACGATATCATAGTTGCCGTCCTCATCGGTTGGGAAATAAACACCCCAATCAATGAGCTTCTGCATCAATTCCCAACTTTTCTCAGCCATCCGGTAGTTGACAGGTTCATCCATGATACCCTCACAGGCCATAGAATTTGCCTCAACATAAAGTTCCGGGGTGGCAACACCCGGGACAGCCACAATATTCAATGCATCCATCCCCCGTGCAATACACCCGGAATACTTGGCATCCCCTTTTTCGAGGACAATAACTTCCTGCGCTGGATTAACCTCTTTAGCACGGATTCCAGCCATTACTCCAGCGCTGCCACCGCCAACAACCAATACATCGCATTCTAAAACTGGATAATCATGGGCCATAAATACCTCCTGATATTGAAGGATAGCAGTTGCTTCCTTCGGTCTCAAACAATCAGTCTCTCAAAGCGAGACAAAAAGTTTTTGTATATTTCGATAACAAAAATCAAAGCACGCTATAAAGCTTTAAATGATATATACATACATAGCAATTTCTTAGTCAAGCTTTTTTTGATTTTTTAAATTTAGGAATAAAATTAGGTGGGGTATTTTTTTTCAATTCTGGAGGGAATATATTCTATTTTCTTCTTTAAAGGAGGTAGCCGTGCATAACTGATTATATGGTTATCTCCCCCAGTCCCGAATTATCTGTCTTTCGGATGTAACACAGTAACTCTCCCGATATTCGTAGTATACATTCCCATTAGTGGCAACCAACATTTCTATCCGTAATACAGGAGAACCCAAAGGAATCATAAGGATTTCTGCAATGTGTGAGTCCGCCACAACAGCAGAAAAACCCTCTTTTGTTTCAAGGGCAGGCATGCTGTATTTATTCTCAACAAGCACATAGAGAGGAAATTCATCCAATACTTGGAGGGACAAACTATCAAATCCTGCAAACAAATCTGTTGGCAGATAAGAGATGACAAGAGCAACTGGTTCCGAATCCAAAAGGAAGACCCTGTCATATTTATAATAATCTTGGTCGTGATCGAGTCCCATCTTTTCAGAAGCTTTCTCGAAAACACATTTTTTAGGTTTTTTTAAACTTCTGATGGTTAATGCACTAATTTCTTTTCCAAATCCCCGAGATAATCTATAATAGCGCAAGGAGTCATCAGTCTGGGCTGTAGAAGCTGTGATAAAGGTACCTCTTCCCTGGTTTCTGAATAGATAACCTTGGTCTACAAGAGCTTGTAGGGCATGCCGTACAGTTCCGACACTGGCTTGATGAAGTTCTGCTAATTTACGCTCTGAAGGAATTTGATCACCAGATGCCCAAATCCTATCGCGTATTTTTTTTAAAATATTATCCTGAATTTGAGCATATTTTGGTTTTTGTGTATTAGATGTAAATAATCTTTTGTTTCCTTGCTGCTGCATTTTTTTTCCTTGTGCATGTTAAATTATTTTATTCACTGCTATATAGATTAAGTATCGCAAATAAAATTACTTGAACGAAGTCACTTGCCTTTTGGCCCATCTACTGCGTTGCATCAAAGGCCGAATACATCAAGTATTCAACCTTTAATGCGCCTTGTATATGAACCAAAATCCTTCGTAATTTCTGTTCAGTTTATATAATTTTCGATCCTAAACATCTTCAAAGTTGTTATCAAGAATGTTGTGAATTTCTTTATGATACAAGCATATATGGCAATTTACAACAAGTAGTTTTGTCCTTTACTGGGTATTTTTATTCCGATAATATTTTGATTACCTACGGAGTCAAAATTCCAAAGTAAAACAAACATTTGCTGATTTTCAATTGTTAATCACTGATTCTTCTTCGAAAAAATGGAGTCAATGTTAAACTCCTTTTTGAAACAGATGCATATTGTTTATCTAATCAAAAAGTGAGTTTTATGTCTATCATTAAACCCTCAGATGCCTTATGGAAAAAGCGTTGACGTCTTCTACCAGATATTCGGCCCATTCAAAATTCGCGGGAGAGCAATTGTATTCATTGGGCTCGTTTTTCAAGATTCAAACGGACACAACATATTGGGGTGTGAGCCGGGTTGTGTTTTGGATGATAAATTGCTGCTGCCGGGCAAATGCCTGAAAAAACTGGTCAAAGGTCTTGAAATCATCTTTTCCCACACACCCGGTCTCAGGCCCCAGATGCCAGTCCATAAGGGGGTGGTACCCATTGCTCAAGGCCATTTCAAGCCCTGCCACCATATTAATGGCTTTAACTCTAAGATTTTTTGATCACAATATTCTAAGATTTTTTGACCCCTCGACCACCCGCAACATCCCCCCCCCCAATACCAATCAAAGTATTATAATTTAGCCATTTACCTTTTTACGATTTAAGCTCCTGACAACGAACTACTAGGAGAATAAACATGGATAAATTTCCTTGCAAAAACTGTAGGCGACTTTTTGAAATCAGCCCCCAAAGGCCTTATCAAACATATTGTAAAAGGAAAATATGCCAGCAAGCCAGGAAGAATGCCTGGCAGAAGGAAAAAATACGAACAGATGAGGATTATCGTAAAAATAAAAAAGATGCTCAAGAACGATGGCTTAAAAAGAATCCGGATTATTACAAAAACTACAGAGAAAATAATCCTGAACATACTGAAAAGAACAGGTTGGCTCAAGCCGAACGAAACCGAAAAAAACGGTCTGTATCAAACCACACATCTATTTATAATTCGATTGCAAAGATGGACGTGTCAAGCGGTCAAAATTCTATAAAATCAGGAAGATATACAATAATTCCTGCAGATAATCCCGAGTTTGCAAAGATGGACGTGATAATAGTTGATATGCCAATAAAATCAAATAATTACGAAGAGAATTCTGCATAAAAGCAATGATTGCAAAGATAGGACGTGATGGCTATAGGCTGGGTAATGTATTAAATAAGGGTGCATGACGACACAAATAATAAATATAGATCTTCATCAGCTGGATCTTCGATATGATCATACCAGGATTTATAAAAAGGAAGTGCTCAATAAACTATGTCGTTCCTTGGAACAGTTTGGGCAGATCAACCCGGTGGTTGTGACACAGGGAGTGGGCAATCAGTTTATCCTGATTGACGGCTACTTGCGTGTCAAAGCAATCAGAAAGTGTGGCATGGACCAGGCTGTGGGTGTCGTTCACGAATCAGATGAAAAGGGTGCAGTGCTGTCAATGCTGAAAAGTAATGATGGTAGATCCTGGGAAGTTTTTGAAGAGGCATCATTGCTGAGCGAATTTATTCTTAGATTTAAACTGGGAATATCCGAAACAGCCGAATTGATAGGGCGTGATAAAAGTTTTGTCAAAAGACGACTGGATCTGGTGCGTGAGCTCCCGGAAGAAATTCTTGCAGCCGTCAGTACCGGTACAATTTCCATGTGGTCTGCCACAAGAATCCTGGTACCGTTGGCGCGCGCCAACAGCGATCATGCCCTGAAACTAACCGCTTATTTGAAGAAAAATTCTATGTCCACAAGAGATATGCAGCATTTTTTTGAAATATACAAAAAATCAAACCACAGTGTCCGTTCAAGAATGATTAGCGAACCGTCCCTGTTTTTAAAGGCAGTGCAAAATAAACATCAGGAGCAAGAGGCATTGACACTGGCTGGCGGGATTGAAGGCCGGTGGTTAAAGGATATTGTCTCAGTCTGTGCTGTCTTGAAGAACCTTAAGCAAAGTCACGGAATGGCAATATATCCTGGTCAGGAAGCCGGTATGCGTAAAAAACTGCTGGATGCATTTAATGAAGCTTACACACTTTTTAACCATTTGCATGAAGAGGTAATCAATGATTAAACCTGCAACCCAAGATGCAATCAAAGAGATGCATAAACGGAATATGGCTATTAAAACAATTGCTAACTCTCTTGGGATATCAAAAAATACCGTGAAATCGGTACTTAGTGGCAAACATGATGTGCTGAATCCAAAAACCTCAAAATATCATCAGCATCTACCGATTATCAGGGAATTGTTCCCGTTTTGTTGCGGCAATGCTGTCCGGATTGGAGAAGTTTTGAAAGAGCAGTACAGTATTGATATCCCCTATTCATCCCTTAGATGGCTGATCAATCAGGAAGGACTGGGTAAAAAGAAAAAAAAACCTGCCGGAAGCTACAATTTCGCACCTGGAGAAGAAATGCAGCATGACACATCACCGTATAAAATTGTACTGGGGAACAAAACACAGCCTGTTCAATGCGCTTCACTGACTCTTGCTTA
>Ga0208900_1000897_pt1 | contig 17258 bp, 18 predicted proteins | sample AntAceMetag02UKK_FD_184763 | JGI IMG/M metagenome (GOLD analysis project Ga0208900, IMG submission 184763) | Saline lake microbial communities from Ace Lake, Antarctica - Antarctic Ace Lake Metagenome 02UKK (SPAdes) (version 2) | ecosystem: Environmental > Aquatic > Non-marine Saline and... | reverse complement strand
GAGTTCCTCATTTTCAATATTTGCCCCGTCTGGAGTGTTTGGGCCAGAATTTTCCCAAACAATTTGTAAGGCTGTTGGGAATTGTCTGTCAGACTATGCTGTGTTGCAAAGGTCGAATAACGATGCTGGGACTAAGCAGATGGAGTGGTAAGGGTGGAAGCTATAGTAATATTCAGCGTTTTTATGGAAGTACAGTGAACTGGCTGCAAATCAATTGGTTATTTTTCAAAACCCACCGATTTAAAAAAGATGAGGTCTATTTGCTTACCGGTGATGAGACTACAGTTACCAAATCCGGCAAGCCAACGCATGGATTGGGACGTTTTTATTCTTCAATTTATGGCCGTGCAGTAAAAAACTTAATGTCTTGAGTTTATGTCTTGTAGGTGTTTCGAGCAGACAGTCAGCCCCGTTATTAATGGAAGCAATGGAAGCAATGGAAGCAATGGAAGCAATGGATGCCGGGATGAAAAAAGAGACGCAAGTTAAGAAAAAATCAACAAAAGGAAAAAGTCACTGGCTCAAAGGGGACAATTGATAGTAAAATATTTTCTCGCCATAATAGCAGATACCACTTGATCACAGTTGGCTAAAAAATGCGATGCTCCCGAACTTCACCGTCATTTATCAAATGGAAATGAGTAATTTCTATCAGCGGCAACCCTAACTTGATAACCATGACGACAGATCATGGTTGATAATTTTTTCTAATTTTAAAATATCCTTGCTATAAAAATCTATTAACCTATTACGAATTTCGGGGTTAACGTCCACACGAGCTAAATTAAATTTCCTTAACCCATCCTTCAATTTCATTCTTTTATTTTCAGGGAGGATATATTTCAAACTTGATCTAGCAATTTTTCTTAAGAAATTATTTTCATTATATAGCATCTGATGCAGATAAAAATTTTTTCTCCCACCAGATACATTAATCTTCGTTCTAATCGTTGGCTTAAAATTTTCGTTTACGCCTAAAAAACAAAAACAATCCTTCAGTGTACTATATGTCTCGGCTTTCATTTCCTCAGAAATTATTATTTTCGTATTTGGGAAAGAATCCAAATACTTTTTAACCGATTCTGAATACAGCCCACCACCAAGATAGTCATAATTAGGAGACCAACCACATGAAAGACGTTGCTGTATTGTCTTCTCAGAAATTGCATCAAGAAACGATAACTGCTCAAAGCCGTGCATGACGTACTGTGAATAACTTGAAAAAGCCCTATCAACAGGATTTCGAAGTGTTATTAAAATCTTAACTTTTTTATAATCAGGAACTATATCTGATATAGTTGAAATAGATTTATCTGCATACTTCAAGTAAGAACCAGAAGCCTCACCTTTTTCTGTCAGACCTTCACCATTGGTAAATAGCTTATTATATTCATCAACGTTTGTAATGATCCGTTGATAAAAAAGCTTATCCGGACTTTTGAAATCAATTTTTTCATTAACAAAACAAAAAAAATTTGGCTCCGGTGGTTGTGTTATAAAAATTTCAGGATGCTGACATAGGTGATGACATAATGCAATTTTCCCGGATCGACCAGCTCCAGCGATTATGAATGTTGGCCATTGAGATGTGCTACTCATTGTAATATAATCCTTGCTGTTTCAATTATTAAAAATCGGTTATCTACCTGTCCGAACAACCAGGGCCACCTCTCAACATCAATCAAAATTTAACATCCCAAAGCCAAGATCAGCGAGAGATCGGGATAATTGCTCCACGCATTCACCCAGACAATTAAATTCCGTATCAATTACTATGTCAGGCTTATAGGGATCGCGGTATTCGCTATTGTAACCTACAAGAGTACTTATTTTTCCGGCCTGTGCTTCACCATAAAGCCCTTTTGGATCCCGAGCAACACATGTTGCTATTTCACATTTAAGATGAACAAGCACTAAATTTTTTACATTTTTCTTTACATAATCACGTGCATCGTCATTGGCCGTTAATGCTGAAATTATCACATTTAAACCAGCACTCAGCAACTTATTCGATAGATAAACTAAAGTTTCTACGACCTTCAATCTGTCCTTATCTGAAAAGCCATGAGCATCACCAAATATATCCCTGACCTCATCTCCATCAAAATGTATCACAGGAACATTTTTTTTTCGCAAATGACATTGAAATTGCTTTGCGATTGTAGTCTTTCCACTTGACGTTGGTCCCATAATCCAAACGATATGTTTTTTATCCATAGACATAAAAGTCAGGTTCCTCCTCAATAGAAAAATTCTGGTTAATCCTGCAATAATTCATCAATGCTCGTATTAGGCGTCCATTTCTCAAATTGCTCAATTAATCTTCTTATATTACGCACCGACTCAAGCGGATAAAGGCCAATTGCGGTTTCCGCAGCTAGCACAAGCCCATCAGTCCCCATTATCAAGGAACTAACAACATCATTTATTTCTGCCCTTGTTGGTTGCACGTTGACAATCATGGATTCGAGAAGATTAGTGGCGACATTTACTGGTGTACTTCGAGATTTAGCAAGTGAAACAATCCTTCGTTGAAGAAAAGGAATCTTCACCAAACTTACCTCTCTGGACAAATCCCCTCTATCAATTAAAATTTCATCGCTCACTTCAATGATACTATTAAGATTTTTTAGACCATTATAACTTTCAATCTTAGATATCAAATTAGAATCTTTGCCAATAAGAGCCCGCATCATTCTTACGTCGTCGGCATTATGAGCAAAAGATAAAGCAAAATTTCTCACATTCATTTGACGACCTATTTCAATAGCCAGTTTGTCTTTTTCTGTGATGGTATTAAGTTTAATTGGCCTATTTATATTAGCTGCTTTGTTACTAGAAACTAAGCCTCCCATTTTTACCTTTGCAAGACAGTATTCTTTGTGTTTTTCAAAAACTTCAAACAATACTGAATTAAAATCAACGCTTATCTCATCACCAATTTCCAGTTGTGCTCCAATGTAATCAGGTGTAAACGATATATTCTCGGCATCCCCAAGTGTCTCATCAAAATTTACTTTCACTATATTCCCAGCCCGAAATACGACCTGACCATTTTCCATTTGTCGATTCCGAACTTGTGCTCCCTCAGAGTCGAGACAAACAGGTACGTCGGTATTCTCTTGTATTTTCTTTATACTACTTTCGACATCTTCAATATGCGTATGTGAAAGATTAATACGAAATAAATATACTGATTCTCTCTCCATAGCAGAAATAACATCCCCTTTTAGCGAGCTAGGGCCTAAGGTTACAAGAATTCTCCGTTCCATTATTTTTTCCTTAAATTTTAGTGGATTAATTCGAAATGAGTGTCAATAATAAAATTATTTTCCCTCATAGATGACATCATTAGAGTAAGAATCTGGTCATAATTTGCTTTTTAGATTTTCATAGGCAAAGCCAATGGCCAATTTATCTTTTCCGTCTATGATAAAAAATACTAATCCGAATGAAACCAATAAGAGCAAACACACATGTCCCCAATTCACTACAATCATTTCCCACGTTAATATTGACACAAAGACTATTATTATTAAACCTAAAAACCAAGTTATCAAAATTCTCTTAGATAATTTAATTCCTATTTTTTTTCGGATATATGGATAGTAAAAAGATAGTGACAATGCATGTAATGCCATTATTGCAAACCCGATCAGCTCAAGCCCCAATTTAAATTCATAACTAAGCCATACAGATAGCATCAACCCTAAATCCCATAAAACACTGCTCAAAACCAAAGCGCCGACATATCTGTTTGCCACAAGCACCATGGCGAATACCCAACCGGATATTTTAAAATAATCGCCAATCAGCATCCATCTGAACATTTTAATTGTGGGAAGAAATTCCTGACTAAAAAAAATTGATATAACCAATGGCTTAATACAAATGACTATAACAATCACAGGAATAGATATAATAATTGTTAATTTAGTAACCCTTTGAATCAAAGTAACCTGGCCGCTTTCATCAAGTGATGACAATTTCGGTAACACATATGTTCCAAATGAACTAAGGAGGATGCTTACATACATAACGCTAAGCCCCCATGATGCTTCGAATAAACCGGCATCCACGAGCCCACCATTCTTTAGTATAATCGCTTTGACACCTAAAGCCGAAAGGACACTGACTACACCGGTTATCGAGAGAATACCAGCTATTAGTATAAATTCTTTTGCTGCCCTCAATCTCCAGTAAGGTGCTTTCCATAGATTAAGGTAGAAACCATTTATTCGTTTAAGATAGTATAATCCCGCCAACAAACCTACTGCTGCCGAGACCCCACTTAGTAGCACTAATCCGCTTGGACTCCCATTTTTAGCCAACACAGAAACAGGATAAGCGATCAAAGCTCCGCCAGCAGCTCCTACAATCTGTGTCTTTGCAAGTCTTCCAATGAGACGATATCCGTTCAGACAGCCCTGGACATATGACCTCGCTATGGCAAACAAAACAGGTATGGCCATTAACATAACAATGTACGCTGGGATATCTTTCAATAATACAGATATTGGGGTTGCAAAAAATATCAGAGTTAATGTTACAACAAGTCCGCCTATAAAAAATATCAACATTACAGTACGTATGAATTGATGCTTAGCTTCTCCGTTCAATGCTCCGATGCCGCGAACCAAGGATGTATTGCCATTCAACGAACCCATCATCAATCCAGATTTCTGAACTTCTTTTACAACAGACCACAATCCAAGTCCTGATGCGCCAGCAGTGTACGCAATAATTTTAGTCGTTATTGCCCCGAAAATCAAAGTAAGGAAAGTTCCACTGCCAGTTTTAAATATTGCAAAAATTAGCTCTTTCATACTGCTTTTCTGGCATCAAGGTTGCTGAATTTTTTAAGTCGCATATCCGCCCGTTTGTGTCCGCAAGGTTCACACTCAAACTGTGGTACAGCAGCAATTACATTGAGTTTGACTTCGTAGTACCGCCCATCTACAAAAGACTCTACATAAGAGCAATCTGTTTTTGCAGATCTTTCGACCCATCCATCACGCCAATTACACCTTTGAAGAATAGACACCTCTAGCTTTACTAATGTATCGTTAATAATCTGAAAAATCTCTATGGTCAACGGCATAAGATATACCATCAAAAAAATTTCCAGACCAGGCAAAAGAAAGTTATGATTATCTTTCAATTTTTAATGGAAATAACTTTTCTATTGCTGTAAATGATACTGATTCAAGTTAGCCCATCCATAAATAAAAAATATTCAAAAGAATATAGAATAACAGATTCGATTGTAGGAGCAGATACTCAAATTAAAAATACAATAAAAGAAAGGATAGATTTAATTATTGAAAAGTTCATTTCTCAGCAGAAATTACGTCTACGAAAAAAAACGGGACGTCAATGACTACGGATGATAACCTGTTTACGTGGTAAATATGGGTATAAAGACAGAAAAAACAGAAAACTGTTCAATGGTTTGGACTGGATATCAATGTTGGTAACACATTAGGATTTCTTTTCAAGTATAACAGTTACGCTACTTAACCATTTCCCAAAAAATAAACCAATCGCATCCAACACTCCAATATATTTATAACAATAAGGCCGCTTTCCAATATAAGAAAGCAACTTCGCTATAAAATAGTCCTTTGTGTAACTAAATGAAATAGTTAAACCAGAACGTGCCGCAGCGGCGAAAAGTTGTCTTGAACTGAGGTAATTCGTAGCTATCTCAAGTGTATGTGAATATTTTTGAGCAAAATCTTTCAGAGAATTCCAATTATCCTTCTTTATTTTATAGCGACGTGTGAATCCAATCCTTGCAAAACACAAAATAATACGTGCACGTTTAGCCTCATCTTTTATTTTATGCACTAACGGCATATGTGCATGCCCTTCCATCAAAACTTCACGTGTCGGGAACAAATTTATGCTTGTTCCTCCCGGACGCAAGCAACGATGAATCTCACGGAATACAAAATCATGATCCATAACATGCTCCATCACTTGATTAGAAATAATAAAATCAAAACTTTGATTTTGATATGGCCATTTATCATCTTCTGTGATACATGTAATTTGTTTATTCCAGTCAATATCTAAATCTTTTTCAGCAAGAAAATGCCTTGTCTCCTTCATGAAGTTATTAACTTGGTGTATGGAATCTGAAATATCTAATCCAAAAAATTCAAAGTGCAAATCAGGTTTGAGGATTGCTAATGCCGATAATAAATGACTAAGTAATTTCCCATTACCACAACCCAAGTCCAAAATTCTTATTATATTTGTGTTAGCTGAATTACCAATAATAGTATTAATAACCGCCGTCAGGTGCTGGTGTGTAATGGAAGATGCAATTGGTAAAACTGAATTACTTTTGATTTTCATAATTTAACAGATCCTAAATAAATTTTAAATTCAACACTTTGTCCGTATTATTCCCTCTCAAAATCACATTATCAGCCGAGCTACTCTGAATAGTCATACCATAATTTTCATTATCCAAAAAAGTAAAAGTATCTCCGCCATCATCCGTGATTTTATACGTTCCATCCGCCAGCATTATCACGTCGCTCTGACCCTTACCGACTGCATTTTGCAATGCTTGTCTTAATCCTGGGGTGGTGAAAACACTGAATGTCTGAGCAAATGCAATATGATTTATTGCAACAATGAATAACACAGCTAATACCGATAAAAATGGATAGAAATACCTTTACTTTTTTTCCATAATAGATTCTTCTTTAGATTTAATAAATTAATAGCAATCTTTCGTAAGGTAAGAGACATAACACTTTGGGGACGCCTTTGCAATTCAGAAAAAAAGAAAAGTAAAAAAGGGTGTTAACGGACATTCCTTAATCCGTTCGGACTTTTGCGAAGGCCCTATTTTCTTCAAATGGGCAGTTTTTTGCCTTTTCTCTTTATGGACAACCTTTTTTGCCCGGCCTTATTTTTTTAACCCTTTAATTCCCTTATGAGGGCGGTTCATTTTTATGCCGAGCATTCAGTTGTGTAAAGAGAAGGCATGTATTTTGCCAAAACACTTGAGTAACTAATGTAATAACTTAAATATACTTACGCGATATCATTTACTATTTTGAAAATACATAATGCATTACAGAGGCTTTTTCGTATTTAAGCAACTGTTTATATTGCTTTATGCGCCAATCATTTTAACACCCTTCATAAGAGGATTTCTCTAAGTTTGTCTACAACAAATTGTATTTGATCAACTGAAAAATGAGGGCCAATGGGCAAACTTAACACTTGTTCATGAATCCGTTCCGAAATCGGGAATGAGCCTTTGGCATACCCAAGGTCAGTATAGGCTTTTTGTAGATGCGGTGGAATTGGGTAATGAATCAGCGTATCGATACCCACTTGCTTGAGACACTGTTGTAGATGATCACGCCCCCTGCTACGCACCACAAATAAATGCCAAACTGACTCTGCCCAATCAGGCACGTAAGGGATAGTTAAACCAATGTCTGATAAGCTGCTCAGATATTGGGCAGCAACTGTCCGCCGTACTTCATTCCACCGATCCAAGTTTTGCAGTTTAACACGAAGTACTGCTGCCTGAATTGAATCAAGGCGGCTATTGAACCCAGGAACATCATTGACATATTTGATCCGGGAACCATAGTTTCGAAGTACACGAATACGCTCCACAATTTCTGGATCATTGGTTGTAATAGCACCGCCATCTCCAAATGCGCCCAGATTCTTGCCCGGATAAAAACTCCATGCTACCGCATCACTATGTGCACCGAGCCGTCTCCCCTTGTATCGCGCACCGTGCGATTGCGCACCGTCTTCCAGCACTTTCAACCCATGTTTTCTTGCCACATATAGAATAGGATCTAAATCCGCTGGTTGTCCATATAAATGGACAGAAAGGATAACCCTAGTGCGCTGCGTAATAGCTGCTTCGATGCATGAGGGATCAATATTATAGGTTAATTCGTTCGGTTCTACCGGCACAGGCTTTGCGCCGCAGTGGGTGACTGCCAACCATGTAGCGATGTATGTGTTGGAGGGCACAATGACTTCATCACCTGGACCGACACCAAATGCCAACAGTGCCAAGTGCAAGGCATCCAAGCCACTAGCCACCCCCACACAGTGCTGAGCTTCGCAGTATTCAGCATACTCTCGTTCAAAGGAATCTACTTCTTCGCCTAGGATATACCAACCTGATTCGAGTACACGCTTAATTGCGCAGTCAATTTCTTTCCTTAATTCAATGTAGGGGGCTTGGAGGTCAAGAAAAGGAACATTCATTTCGTAATCTCTATCAGATATTCATTGTAATCACGGTAGTAGTCTGATTCTTCATAAAGGTTTGATGCCAGCACCATGCATACAGATCCAGAAGAAAAATTATCCAATTCCCGCCACATCATCGGAGTTACATAAAGCCCCTGATAGGAACGGTTCAGATGAAATCGTTTTTTTCCACATCCATCGTCCAAAGCTACATCAAAACTACCGGACATGGCAATAATCAATTGATGCAAGGCTTTATGGGCATGACCTCCGCGTTCAGCGCCACCAGGCACATCATATGTGTAATACACTCGACGAATATCGAATGGGATATGGCGTCCCCCCTCAACAAAAGTGAGATTTCCTCGTGGGTCAGATATTTTGGGGAGTTCGATTAGCTTGCAATCATGAATTGTCATAAATTCAATTGTCTCCTATATTTTAAATCGATAAGTATCTTGCAAAATCGCACCAAATCCAAAACCAGCCTTGAAATTAAATAAACCAGCGTTAAATTCTTTTCCTTGTTGCTCCGTACTAGCGCCAAACGAAAAAGAATTTATTCTTTCCATCTCGGCAGTTTTTATAATGCTCTCAATCAACAGATCAACTGCCTGACAAGCTCGTCCTTCTTCATTAGAGGCTATGTATTGAGTGTGCCAGGCGATCTGCCCCAACATAAACATCCATGCCCCAGCAAGAATGTGTCCATCATTATCTCTCACTGTCCAGAGAGTGATCTGATCAGAGAACATATCCCGCAACGTGCACATTTCCTCGCAACTGTGAATAGGCTCAGCTTGGTGTCGCTCGTCAAGGCATCTCGTAAGCAAACCGTGAAAGCCAATATATGCATCATCACTATCTGTTTTTTCGGTAATCAAACCATTCTTTTGAGCTTTACGAACACCCCATTTGCGTCCTTTGCTCAAGGTTCTGGAACCATTTAGCGTGATGACATTCCACAAATCTCGCCTGACTATAGTTGCTCCTTTCCGCCAGAACAAATATTCATCCAGTTGAGCTGGCTTCGCCTGTATATGTAGTGGCACGCATTTATATATCAGCTCTGCTACGCCTCGCTGTTTATATTCTTCTATAGCCAGCTCTATCATTTCTTCGACGGTATTTAACGCCATTCTCCCGCGATATATCCCCCCCCCATAAGTTATGCCTGGGTGCGAAATGACTTTTGATGAATTCGCACCATCCTGAGCCGCCGGCAAAACTGCAATCAATTTTCCCTTGTCATCTCTAAAAACCAATGATCTATCGACAAAGCGGTCTTTATGATAACTAAGGAATTTTCTGGAATGTAGAAAAACACCATTGTTTGAGTTCTGAATCAGGGAGTCCCAATCGGAGACATCTGTTTCGGGGCAGTATGAAAATACTCTCATAAAGCACCCAAGTTAAGAAAATGATACAATATATAATCCCTCTCAAAATTAGTCAGGCATTGATGGACAGGAAAATAAAAACCACCTTGTCCATAATATTCAGTTGACTCGATACCGGCACTAACACAGCGGTCTTTTGTTGAACTGCCATTAACAGCAGGGGGCAAACTCGCAATAAAAGCACCTGGCACTACCGTTGTTTCCAAATCGAAATATTCGGTCAATCCATTTTTTCTTAATTGTTTAGATAAATAAATCCAATTGATTCTCCGCCGACAATTCCATTCCGAATATTTCATGGCAGAATTTATGAAACATTTCATAACAAAATTGATGGCATCAACGGTAAGCGGATCCTCAATCAAATCAGGATCAATCTGGTTCCGAGAAACCAAAACACCACCAAAAGGAATTGGGTAATACTTAGTTAAGCTGTAAATAGCGAAATCACCTATGAACCCAATCTTTCCACCTTCTATCCTAGTACCAACTGCATAAGCGCAATCTTCAATTATCGATATATCTCGGTCTTTTATCTCATCAGGTAAAGAACATGGAAAGCCGAATTCATGAATAAGCAGAACCACCTTTGTATTATTTTCAAGCTCATGTGACCACTGACAGACCTCTTCAATTGTCTTGGTTACACATGAACTTACATAGGTTCCACCTGTTGTGGTTATAATCATTACAGAGTCATTTCGAGACACACCAATTGTAAGAAGTGCTTGCTTCAAAGCACTTCTTCCACTGCGAAGAATATTAAGGCATTTTCCTTGATTCAACCAAAACTCTGGTTGCATTGCCGGGATCTCATCAATTAGCTGGCTTTTTTGATCAAAAATATCTTCCATGTTAGAACCATTAAATGGTGAAATACTTATCCATGGCCTCATATGACTCGGCAAATTCATTAACTCGACTGAATAACTCACTGCAACTCCCTTTATAAAACAAACAAACCTGAAACCAACATCTCATTGATGCCCTTTCAACAACAAGAGTCCATGTTTTCGACCAAAATTCAAATGACCAATAATCCCATTACCACTTGGATTTCGCTATTTTTTAAATCCAAAAAATGAATTAAGCACAATATATAGTATGTACGCATGAGGGGCGACATAATAACAATTTTTTCATTAACTCAGTTCCTACAATCCAGTTCAACTGATATGAGGCATCATATGAAGCATAAGACAACATGTTCTTCAGTTGTTTGGGAATACGCTGGGGTACGCTGGGGTCTAGCGGATTAAGCATACCTGCTTTGCTCCGCCTGGAGACTGTATGGAATCATGGACCGGTGGATTCAGGTGCTATGAAGACCAGAGGGTATCTATAGAATTCAGAAGGTGCTGGTGAATATCAATTCGCACATTCAACTATAAAAAGCCGCATCCTTAAACGACTTACCGTTAAGATCCTTAAGGGATAAAATCGGATCAATATCCGCAATTAAAGGCCAGTCAATGGAAAGTTCTTCATTATCCCAACGTATCGAATGTTAAAATTCCGGTGCATAATATTCAGTGCATTTATACATAAAATCAACAAACTGACTGATTACGTAAAATCCATGGGCAAAGCCCGGGGGTACCCACAACATTTTTTTGTTTTCATCCGACAGTATGCGCCCCACCCATTTTCCAAAAGTTGGGGAACTCTTTCGAAGGTCAACCGCAACATCAAATGCAGTACCATTCAGGACACGTACCAGTTTTCCCTGGGGGTAACAGGTCTGGTAATGCAACCCCTTAAAATACCTTGTGTAGATCTACTGTGATTATCCTGAACAAAAGTGGCGTCAATACCTGCTTCGACATATTTTTTTACCTGCCAGGTTTCCATGAAAAATCCACGCTGATCACCAAAAACGTCCGGTTCTATCTCCACAACATCGGATATCTCAGTGGGAGTAAAAATCATTGTAACGCCTCGTCTTTCAACAATTGCAGTAAATATTGACCATAACCGTTTTTTTTCAGTGGTGCAGCCAATTTTCTTACCTGATCTATATTGATATAACCCTTTCGATATGCGATCTCCTCCAGGCATGCAATCTTCAAACCCTGTCGTTCTTCAACAACCTTGACAAAATTTCCTGCGTCCAAAAGGGACTGATGGGTTCCGGTATCAAACCAGGCTTTGCCACGGCCGAGGAGTTCCACTTGAAGGTCTCCGCGCTGAAGATATGCCTTATTGACATCTGTGATTTCCAGTTCTCCCCTGCCAGAGGGAATTATCTCCTTAGCGATGGATACCACATCATTGTCATAAAAATAAAGCCCGGTGACTGCATAGTTGGATTTGGGTTTGAGTGGCTTTTCTTCAATATCAAGGGCATTACCCAGATTATCAAAGCTGACAACACCATATCGCTGGGGGTCACGGACATAGTGGCCGAATACAATAGCTCCTTTACGCAGTGTTGCAGCCTTTGAAAGTTGTTCCGGCAATCCATGCCCAAAGAAGATGTTGTCTCCAAGGATCAGGCAAACAGTGTCATCCTTGATAAAGTTCTCACCAATAATAAATGCCTGGGCAAGGCCTTCCGGTTTTGGCTGTATCTGATATTGCAATGTAATTCCCCACTGGGAGCCGTCTCCCAGAAGTTTTCTGAACTGGGCCTGATCTTCCGGTGTAGTGATGATAAGGATATCTTGAATTCCTGCCAGCATCTGCACTGCAAGGGGGTAGTAAATCATGGGCTTGTCGTATACAGGCATCAGCTGTTTACTGACAGATCTGGTAATGGGGTATAATCGGGTCCCTGATCCTCCTGCGAGTATTATTCCCTTCATCTCTTTCCTTTTTTGATATTTGGATATTTGAGGTCTGACCCAGCCAAAACCCTCTTATTAAAAATAAATTACTTTAAAAAATATCAATTTTATCTCTTAAAACTCACTTTTCAGGGCCAAAAACAACATTTTAAGATCACTTGGGTCATAAACTGGGTCAGGGTTGCCTTATGGGTGTTGTTTGAGTTGTATTATGGGGCAAGGTCAGGTACTTTGGTTTATGATCAATCTTGGCCCGAAAGCTTGCTGTTTTTCAGTTAAGTTTTTCTCGGAATAGACTCATTTTAAAGGAGATAAGGATTTTATGGTATACCATCAAAAGCGTCTCTTGGGGTTCTTTTTGTTTTTCATTTTACTGGTTTTTTATTCTTTTATTGTCTCTGGTGCATGGAGTGCGACTCAAGAGATCTCATCACCCGGAGTAAATCTTGCTGCACTTGAGGGGTGGCGCATTGTCATCCCAGAAAAACCCATCCCCAGCGAATCCTTTGCAGCCCAGGAGTTCCAATATTTTTTCAATATCGCATCCGGTGTCAACCTGCCCATCATCACACCGGCAATATCCCATCCATCCAACCCCGATGAAACCTGGAGAACAGGTCAGCGTATTTTCATTGGATCACACAAGGTCATGCAGAAAACCAGCCAGGGTTCCCATGCAGACGGGTTTGGTCCCGAAAATTTCAATATCATCATCCAGGAAAACACCATCACCATTTCCGGAGGCCCCCCCCGTGGCACCCTGTACGGTGTCTACACCTTTCTTGAAACCTGGCTCGGGGTTCGGTTTCTCACGGCTGACCACACCCATGTCCCGCCCCTGGATCGGGAAAAACGCCTCAGCCCCGGGGAGTTCACGTATCAACCATCCTTTGCCATGCGCACCTGCAGTTACCCGGAAACCACACAACACCCGCTCTTTGCCGCCAGAATGCGGATCAATACCGTTGCAGGCCCCAAACATCTGGGGGGCACCACCGATGTCCGCAAAATCAGTCACAGCTTTTACCGGCAGATTCCAACAACGGTGTATGGCACCGCCCATCCCGAGTATTATGCCCTGGTGGAAGGCAAGCGCCTGGCCCGGGTGAAGTCCGATGCCTATGACACCCAGCCCTGTCTGACTAACCCCGATGTCCTGGACATTGTCACCCGGTCTGTGCTGGATGAGATAAAGGATCGTCCGGTCAGGAATTACATCGCCATCAGCCAGAATGACAGCCGCCAATACTGCCGCTGCAGCAGGTGTGCCGCCATTGATCAGCAGGAAGGCACGCCCATGGGATCGCTGCTCACCTTTGTCAATGCCGTGGCAGACCGTGTGGCCCGGGAACATCCACACATCATGGTGGGTACCTTGAGCTATCTCTATTCCAGAAAGCCGCCCCGCACCATCAAACCCCGTCCCAATGTTCAGATTCAGCTGTGCAGCATTGAGTGCTGTCAGATCCATGCCATCAATGATCCGGATTGTCCCCGGAATGTTGAGTTCTGCAATGATTTAAAGGCGTGGCGTGGTCTCACCGATCATATTTCCATCTGGAATTACAATGTTAATTTTAAAAACTACCTGCTGCCCTGCCCCAACCTTCGGGTGATTGAGCCCAACATCCGGTTTTTTGCCGCCAACCAGGTCACCGGGGTGTATATGCAGGCGGCGGGCAATGGGGTGTCAGCAGAATTTTCGGACCTGAGAAATTATATGATCTGTCGTCTGCTGTGGGACCCGTCCCAGAGCGGTGAGGCCCTGATGGATGAGTTTTTGACCCTGCATTACAAAAGGGCGGCCGGTCCCATCCGGGAGTTCATTGATCTGATCCATGACACGGCTGAAGCAAGCGGGCGGCATCGCCATTGTATGGCCCATTATGCCCAGTATTATGGCATCCATGGATGGGATGTGGCTTCCCGGGGATTGGCGTTGTTTGACAAGGCCCTGGCATTGGAGCCGGAGGGGGTGGTGCACCAACGGGTGGAAAAGGCTTCCATTGCAGCGTTGCGCCTGGCCATTGAACCGATATGGTATGTAAAAGACCCGAAAAAAGTGCATCCCTGTATCTTACAGGAGATGCGACCCTTAATTAAACGTTTCCTGACCCTATGCAAAAAATACGGAGTTACCCGCTCCCGGGAAACGGCCCCCTTCAAAAAAGATAAAAAAAGGTTAGAAGGTTTTTAAGACGGGGACAGATTTAAAAATAATTCGGGGTCTGACCCCGCCAAATGCCTGTTATTAAAGGCAAATTGATCTAAAAAACCTCAATATTAGCTCTTAAACCCCACTTTTGGGGGTCAAAAACAGCATTGTAAGAAATAATCTTGGGGTCAGGCCTGCGTTGTTGTCGTCCTTAGGGGGTAAAGTATCGGGCTTTGGCGAACTTAACGGCGCAATGGGTTTTGGATGCGCATCAGGGTTCCGGCAAGAACAACAAAAAGGACGGTATTTGCCGGGATGTGCAGGTTAAAGTCGCTGAAGCTGTGGATGGCAATAGCCACCATCCCGGCCATGGCGCCCAGGGCAAGGCCCTGTGTCTGGCGGCTCTGGCTTTTTTGTGCCTTGAACCCAGCCCGGAAAAGGAGAAACAGGGACCACAGTATCACCGGGATCATCAATATGCCGCCATCCGACACAAAATGGAGATAGTCGTTGTGGGCATAAACGCTGAGATGGGGTTGGCCCGGTATCTGAAATTGGGGATAGGCTTCGGAAAAGGTGCCCGGGCCGGAACCGGTCAGGGGGTGGGCCTTGATCAGTGCCAGGGTGCCTGTCCAGGTGCGGGTTCGGGTTTCAAGGTTATCTGATACGTCATTCTGGGTCAGGGTGGACAGGCGGTTCACCACCGGGGTGGAGGCCAGTGCCCACACGCCCACGCCCAGCACCAGGAGGCTGATGCCCACAATGGTTCTGCGGTAAATGCTTTTCTGGATAAAGAGCACCACTGCCATGAATACCAGAGCACCTGTGGTGGCCATCCATCCCCCACGGGACAGGGTCAGGACCTGGGTGCAGATGAGCAGCAGTGCTGCGCCGATCATGGCTGCCCGGATCTCCAGGCGGTGCTCCCGGGTGAGGAACAGGGCAATCATCATGGGTATGGCCATGCCCAGGAATCCGGCCATGTGGTTGCGGTTAACATAGGGACCGGAAAGGGAGGTGTAACCGGCTCGTGGTACGTCCGCATATACCCACAGGGACAGGGGGTTCATGTCAAATCGTTTTAACAGGCCGATGATGGAGATAAACACCGCTGTGGAGAGGATCACATACACCAGTATGCGTTGTTTTTTTCGGGTATTCACCGATGTGGCCGCTATCCAGTAAATGGCAATGTATGTTGCCAGCATGGAGATGCCTTGTGCCGACAGGCTGGGGCGGCTGGAAAAAAAGGCGCTGAGGGTTACAATGACTGCCAGGGTTATGTGTAGTGGAATTTCGGGTGTGGGGGTTTTGTGCTTTTTTTTGCGTTTGCTTTTTGGTTTGGACGATGTGTTTTCGATTCCAGCTTCGGGCTGGGCCTGTTTCTGGATTTTTTCTGTTGCCCTATTGTTTAAAATGCCGTCCAGCAGTAGGCAAAAGACCCCGGTTAGGGCGCACATCTGGATCAGGGTTTCGGCCCAAGCATGCACAGAACCTCGTAGTAACGGGGTTACTATTATCAATAGACAGATTATTGTGAAAGCCATAATTGGGGTCTGACCCTGGTAAGTCTTTGTTATTTAAGTTTAATTGCTTTGAAAATGGTCGATTTTAGCTCTTAAACCCCACTTTTTGGGGGCAAAAACAGCATTTTAAGAGTCAGCCTCTGTCATCATCAGGTTGGCGGACATTGTTGATGACTGTCAGGGCAAAAGCTCCGGGGTTTTTAGTTTGCGGTTGCTGCGCCAGGCCCACCATCCAGCCACGGACAGGGTGGCCCAGCCCAAGGTATCAATGACAGCCATGCCGTTTACCGCTTTGCCCACGTCCTTGAAAATGGTGTCCCAGAAGTGCTGACCTCGGCCCTTGCCATATTTGTAAATGGTGCCGTCAGCTTCCTTGGCCCAGAGATAATCGTATCGGTACGCGAAATCGTGGATCAACCCGGGAATGAGAAGCAGTCCGATGGGGGATAGCACACCCCACAAAGGCCTGGGGATGGAGGCCCCATCAAACAGAAAACCTTTGGGAATAATGATACGCGGACCGCCGTTGGGCAGGGAATATTCCCAATTTTCTACGACTTCCCACTGTCGCACCTTGGTTACCCAGCGCCACAGGCGCTTTGACAAACCACATCCTTTGGTGTCGATGGGCCAAGGCCTCAAAATCGGCATATGTTTTACTTTCATGGGACTGCCCCCGCTAACGTTTTGTATTTTTCCTAATATTGACAACAAAATTCCAGAAAAAAACCAGAAAAACAGAAAAAAAGCCGGAAGCAACAATAGTAAGCGCACAGATCCTGGAACGTTTTGGCTTAAACCTCGATTCAGGTACATATGCCTTATGGTGATGATGGGGTCTGACCCCGTTAAGTGCTTGTTATTAATGAGTTATGTGTTCAAAAAAGGGGCTTTTTTGCGCTTAGAGTGCACTTTTTGGGGGTAAAAAGTGGGGTTTAAGGATTTTTAGCCTTGTTACGGGTGCTGGTATTGGGTGTTGGCTTCTCGACTTTTTGAACTGGGGTTTGGGTTGTATTCACTGCGGCTGCGCCGCCGTAAATACAAACCCGGGTCAATCACGCCTGGTGTCAGGTTTGGCTTGTTGGGGATGGAGTCAGTATATCCTTGAAGTCCAGGTCCCTCAGCAGCTCGGGGTCCTGGTCGG
>Ga0208900_1000896_pt1 | contig 17284 bp, 17 predicted proteins | sample AntAceMetag02UKK_FD_184763 | JGI IMG/M metagenome (GOLD analysis project Ga0208900, IMG submission 184763) | Saline lake microbial communities from Ace Lake, Antarctica - Antarctic Ace Lake Metagenome 02UKK (SPAdes) (version 2) | ecosystem: Environmental > Aquatic > Non-marine Saline and... | reverse complement strand
TTTGACCATCGTGCCCTGGCTGTCCCACGCTCTTTTGAAATCATCGTCTCCCTATGTACAGCCCCTTGACATGCCCTCTGCCGGGCCAGGAGGGGACAAGGCTTCAAACATAACGGCTCAAGCACCGTCCGAGCCCGCTTCCCAGCCCCCTGTGCAGGAGAACCATCAAGACAACTCAGCGCTTAATGATGACGGTGTGGATCAGGCCCAGAAACCACCCCAGAAAAAAATCACTGGAACCCGGCTGTTTAAAATATACAGAGCCGTTGTGGAACCCTTCTTGAACTCAGGATTCAAGCGATTTCTTCTCTTTTCCGGGGTGTTTGTTCTGCTGCTCATCTCCTGTGCCCTGGCGGTGTTTCGTATGGTGCCGTTAAAGCTTCTGCCCTTTGATAACAAGAATGAATTCCAGATTGTCATAGACATGCCCGAGGGAACCACCCTTGAGGCCACAGATGTCGTTGTCCAGCATTTTGAAAATTATCTAAGGAAGGTCAAGGAGGTAACATCCATAGTTTCCTTTACCGGTGAATCCTCTCCCATGGATTTCAACGGCATGGTGAGGCACTATTATCTGCGCAAGGGCAGTCATTTTGCCGATATCCGGGTCAATCTTCTTCCAAAAGAGGAGCGGGATCAGCAGAGCCATGGTATTTTGCTTAGACTGAGAAAAGAATTGAAATCCATTGCCATTGAAAACGGCGCTTCCATCAGCCTGGTGGAGGTGCCCCCAGGGCCGCCGGTACTATCCACCATTGTGGGGGAAATCTATGGCACCCTTGATCTGCCCCATGGGAAACTAACCGAATCTGCTGCACATCTGAAAAAGATCATGGCCCAGGAACCCTTTGTAGTTGACATTGACGACATGACAGAATCTGATCATGAACGGATTGAGTTTGTAATCGACAAAGAAAAAGCCGCCATGCACGGCATTGATACCCGTACCATTACATCCACGCTTCATGGGGTGTTGACCGGTCTTGTTCCGGCATTTGTGCATCTTCCCAGGGAGCGCCAGCCCCTGAAAATACGGGTGACCGTGCCAAGAGATCTGAAATCGGGGATCACGGATTTAAAGGGAATCCCGGTAAAGGCGGCAAACGGAAAAATGATCTCCCTTGCTGAGCTCGTTTCAGTTCAAAAGCTACCGGATCAGAAGACCATTTATCACAAGAATCTGGAGCGGGTGGTGTATGTGCTGGCTGAAACCGCAGGTCGTGCCCCTGCTGAAGCGGTTTTGGATATGCAAAGCCGCCTGAAGGAAGCCCCCATGCCCCAGGGAACCCGTGTGGACTGGGCAGGAGAAGGTGAGTGGAAGATTACCCTGCGGGTATTCAGGGACATGGGAATTGCATTTGCCGCGGCTCTGGTGGGAATTTATGTCCTCCTGATCATCCAGTCCGGCTCCTTTGTCATGCCGGGACTGATCATGATGGCCATCCCTTTGACACTATTGGGGATCATGCCGGGATTTGTCTTATTGAACATGTTTGGTACCACCCCGTCCGGGGGCTTTGAAAATCCCATCTTCTTAACGGCCACCAGCATGATCGGTATGATCGCCCTTGGCGGGATTGTGATACGAAATTCCCTGGTACTTATCGAGTTCATTCAGGATGCCATGGCAGGGGGAATGGAGTTCAAGGAGGCCATACTACAGAGCGGGGCCATCCGGATGCGCCCCATCCTGCTCACGGCCCTTACTACTGCCATCGGCGCGTTTCCCATCACGCTTGATCCCGTATTTTCCGGCCTTGCCTGGGCATTGATATTCGGGCTGTTTGCCTCAACCCTGTTTACATTGCTGATTATTCCGGTGACATATTATTCGTTTTATAAGGCCAAAGTATGAAACTTGGCGTCTATCTATAGTATTTTTTTTGATATAGCTTAGGATCTTTCTCACCAGTGGAATGGTCATTTCATCATAAAACGCAAGATTGGCTTTCAGGATAATGGGCATGTCCTGCCGGACACAACGAATATAGGGTCGTAGACGCGGAGCCAAATGGCTGTATGCCGCCCCCGGGGAGGGGGTAATCTCAAGACACCGATAAGAATGGTAAATCCCACGGAAAAAGCCACAGACATGCGAAGTCCAAAGACATATTGAGTTAAAGATTTCTGGCCTGGATCAACAAGGCCTCCCTGAGATGCAATTTCAGGGGCTTCCCAGGGCACTGCTATAAGGGCAGGCTCTGAAACAATATTGCTTTTTTAAAACAACAATCTGGAAAAATGCAATCACCAGAATAATGGGCAACAGATCAGTAAAGGCACTCTTAAGTTTTTTCAGGATTATGGAAATAATGATTATTTTATGACTTGGCCCCTGGAAATAAAAGAAATTCCTTGGCTGCTCCTTGTGCTGATCATAATTGATTCTATCAAAGGGGGATTCACAGGTTGGGTGGATTTCCATTTCACAATAAATTTAGCCCCAGACCCTCCGGATCTATCTTTGCTTTTAACAATATAGCGAATTGCACCAAGCTTTTTTAATAAAATAGGCTTTTCAATATAGTTTCTTAGAAAATCTCCATTGGAATCAAAATAATCAACTGAAATAATAGTTATTTCCTGTTCCATGTCTGTATTGCGTATGCTCAGTGTTGCTGTTAAATCAAAGGGTTTATCTATATTGCCATGGTAAATATGAGAATAAATTGCAACATAAACGCTCTGCCCCATTGAAAGATTAACGGTTGAAGATGCATTTCCATGACCCGGAAGTATTCCCATTACCACCAAGATCAACATGAAAATTATGAGTTGAATTTTTTTCTGATATGTCATTTGTCTATTCCTAAATTGAGTTTACAAAATTGAGATTGGTCATAACTCTCCTGTATATGTGGGTGATCATAAATATACGTATGTTCATGGATGCTCCTTGTGAAATAAAATTCGGTTAAACCCATCAAGCATCATCACCCTATTCGGCCTGTTGTTTTTTCTGGCTGATTTTTTCATAGGCTTTTTTCATGGTTTCCGCCAGAAGATCAATATCTGCAGGTTTTTGGAGATAGGCAAACGCCCCCAACTCCATGCAGCGTGCCTTATCCTTGTCTGTGCCATGTCCGGTCAGGATAATCACTTCTATACCTGGCTTGCTCTTCTTGATTTTTTCCAGCACCTCAAATCCGTCGATACCGGGCATTTTCAGATCCAGTACCATTACCTCTGCGCCGTCTTCCCTGTTGGCGGTATCCAGGGCATCTTCACCGCTGTACACCACATCGGAATTAATCTGGCGCATCTGTAGACGCTGGGAAAGGGTCTGGACAAACTCCTTTTCATCATCTACCAACAGCACGTGTAGCGGGGTTTCAAAATCAAATCCATGGGTGGTACCGGATTTATAGTATTTTTTGCCGATGCGGGTATCCACGCTGGTGACACCATCAATTTTTTCTGCGATACCGGTTATTTTTTGCTTAAATTTGTTGAGCAGCAGCACGTTTCGATCAATGGTCACGGTAATTTTTCCATCATCAGCAAAAACACTCAAGCCGCTGCCAGTGGTGGCCAAGGCCAATTCCACATCCGCTGCCAGCGCAAGATTAGCCGCTTCCCTCTCTATTCGGTCCACCGGCATGGCCGTTAGGTTTTTGTAGTGTTCTGCAATCAGCTCAACCGTCTGGTTCACATCCAGTTTATCCGACGGGGCCACAATATCGTACAGGCTGTCATCCCAGGCTTTTTTACCGGTCAGACCGTTGACCCATAGTATGGCCAGTTTGTCCGCTTCATTGACCACTTCCCGAGCCCCATCCAGGGGAAGGTTAAAGTTCTCTTCACCTGTTTTGATACGGGTCTCCTTGTCGGTGACGATAAGGATCCTTAGCGCATGGGTGATCCAGGTTGGAATCAGGTGACCCATCACTCCGTTGAAAATGACATTTCCCTTGACGACGTGGTCTGCAACCGTTTTTTTCAGCCCTGCCAGAATTTTTTCTTTTTCATGGGTTAAGTCATTAAACGGGATTTGCTTTGAGTGGTAGACCTTTTCAATGGTGTCTTTGTTGATGTCAAAGGAAGCTGCTGTCATGTCCATGAGTTGTTCGTCGGTTACAACAGAAAGGTTCAGATGGGACGACAACTGCTTAACCACGTCCTTGGAATGGGTAAAATGGGCTCCGGTTACAGTGATAATGGGCATGATATTCTCCTTCTTAAGTTTCTGGCATTTTTTATTCATTGCTGGCATTGTGTGATATGTTCAGTATTCTGAAATATCGCTGCCAGGCAGCGAATAACTCTCTGTTTGAAACTAGTGTATATAACCAAAATCCTCGCCAAAGTAAAGAAATTCTATCATTTGATGGGCCTGTAAAAAGTCGGCTCATAAAATGGGCTCTTCGTGGATTAGTGTGATTGGAATATGATTGCCGCGTGCAATCTTCAGTGTTTATGCATCTGTGGATATGAGTTTTCACACTATAGTGCCGGTCACATGAGCTGATACTCGCTGAAAAATATTTTTTCAATCAAAATAGATAGTTATGTTAAAATAATGCCAATTTCTCGTATCAAGTCATATGACCGGCACTATAATCCGTGATGAGCCAACAAGTTTCACCGAGTGATAAGAAAACCTGAGTCCTGATTGTCCGGAATAATAAAAAGCCCTTTGAAAATTAATTCAAGGGGTTTTTTTATGCTTTAATAACAGTTTTAAATCATATGGAATTGCCACATAATGCCCGGCTATGGATCACGGCGGAAAAATAATTGCTGACCAGGCAGATGGTTTAATGGATTGATTGATATCACCCCGTATGATATTTCTAAACTGGTTTAGGAACCAGTCTTAAATAACTTACCCCTTTCAGAACACGCTACCTTTGAAGGGTTGTGTGATCTCAATTTTTAAATGGGTATATTATTTCGGACTCATTCCTTAATAATATTGATTCTTCGCTGATTCGTGTGATTTGGATAGGTTGTACGCAATTCTTAGTGTTTATGCATTGGAAGGTATGAATTTTAACACAAATCCGTGATGAGCCTTTTATTTGAACTTGATCGGCAACTTCCACTTGTCGGTGATGATAATAGGAAATGATACCCAAATGGATTCAGATTAAACAATGACGATTCAAGCATCCCGCATACAGGAATTAAACCAAATGATTTAAATATAAATAGGGTTAATATGGAACCGAATAATTTATCAGTTGAAGATCTTGGAGAATTGGTTGTTCTAAATGATAAAAATGAGTCTGTGAAATTATTTACCTTATGGCAGGACAAACCAGCCCTATTGGTTTTTGTCCGTCATTTTGGCTGAGTGTTCTGCCGTCAGCAGGTGGCTGAACTGGCAGAAAATTTTCAACATTTTAATGACAAAAATGTAAATCTTGCGGTCATTGGTTCAGGTGATCCCCATCATTTTAAAGCCTTTAAAGAAACAACCGGGTATGGCGGCCTTCTTTTTTCTGACCCTTCTCTGGCAGCGTTTTCTCTTTTAGGCTTTTCAAAAGGGCTTGCAGGTTTTCTGAGCATTCGTTCTGTATTCAAGGCTACCTCTGCACTGAAAGAAGGCCATCGACAGGGTTCAGTTCAAGGCAGCACAATGCAACTGGGTGGTGCGATTGTGATTGACGTAACAGGTGCTGTTTGCTATTTTTTTTCCAGTAAAAAAGCAGGTGATCATCCCAAAATCAATGAATTAATCAGCGCTGTTGATAATTTACAGCCGTTGTGACTCCAATTCAAAAAGGACTTTCTTACTGTCAAGCTGGAACGTAAAAATCGTCTCCAGGAAAGAAACAGGAACGTCCGAATAAAGGTGTCCCATGATAAAATTAAACGAATCCATTCATGTTCCAAACGCTTTAGAGAACGCGTTCACCTACACCAGCGATTTTAGCAATATCAAAGACTGGGATCCGGGTGTGGAAGGATCCCAAAAGAGATCAAAAGGCGGAACCCAAGTCGGGTCAACCTATGATCTCACTTTGCGTTTCGGGCCGTTCAGACCCAAAATGGAATATACGATCACAGCGTATATTCCTTTTTCAAAAGTGATCCTCAAAGGCAGGGGAGACTCGTTCAGTGCCATTGATACCATTTCGTTTTTTAAAACACCAACAGGCACGCGAATTGATTATGAGGCCCAAATATATTTTTCCGGGTTTTCAAAGCACATGGAAAAATTATTAACGCCTGTTTTAAAAAATACAGGACGAAAAGCCATTGAAGGGTTAGAAGCGAAACTGAGGGGGGAAAATAGAATTTATAAACAAAGCAGCTGTTTTTTTTCAGGATCAAATGGTTTCGATTATATTGCGGATCATATGATATTGCCGGGTATGCTGATGTTCAGCAAATTTGGATATTCACTCAGCAAAAGATTCTGGGCAGAAACGGATGAAACGCTTTTTGGAAAAAAGGTTGTCATAACAGGGGGAACCTCTGGCATTGGAAAGGCTGCCGCCATAAAACTGGCGGAAAAAAAAGCCTGCCTGACACTCATTGCCAGAAATAGAAACAAGGCTGAACAAGTGAGGCAGCAGATCATTGAAAAAACCGGGAATCCCCATGTGGATTTTTTGATAGCAGACTTAAGCAGAATGGAAGATATTCAGCAGGTCGCAAAAAAATTAAGGGACCGTAAAAAAAACATAGATGTTCTGATCAATAATGCTGGTGCGCTTTTCAATGAAAGAAAAGAGACCGTTGAAGGATTTGAACAAACGTTTGCCACAGACCTTTTGGGTGTTTTTTATCTCACAGAATTGCTAAAAGAATGCTTCCCTTCCACAGGCGGCCGAATCATCAATGTTTCCTCTGGGGGCATGTACACCCAGGGGGTTGATGTGGACGATCTTCAAAATAAAGTCCCTCCCTATGCGGGTGCAAAAGCCTATGCCAGGGCAAAAAGAGGGGTTGTTATTCTTACCAGACTTTGGGCACAGCAGATGCGTCATTTAAAGGTAGTCGTCCATTCCATGCACCCCGGCTGGGTGGATACACCCGGCATCGAGACCGCTTTACCGGGGTTTCATTCACGGGTAAATTCTGTTTTAAGGACGTCTGACCAGGGTGCCGATACCATCGTATGGCTTGCCGCTTCAAAAAAGGCAGGAGCGTCAACAGGAAAATTCTGGCTGGACAGACGACCCCATGAAACCGTTTTATTTCCCAAAACCGGTGAGTCTGAACAGGAAAGGCAGTTGTTGTGGGAAAAATTAAACCGGCTCACCCGCCGATTTGAAAAAGCATGATCGCAGTTAAAACTTTGCGAGCTGTGCGGGTAGCAATTATCCGCAGTGTTTGGCAAGGCAAATAGATCAAATTTAGCCTTTTATTTGTATTGTTAGGTTACAAATAGCATGAGAATGCTACTTCAATCGGGTCAGCAAAGGGTTACCCGCACAGGTCGAAACTTTGCGCTGACGTCTTTACCGTCGGTCTTGGTCATAACATGAACCACTTTGAAGCAATTTTTTAAGATTCAATAAAGTCTATAATTACAAATACTTAAATATGCCATATATTCAGAATCCGTATAGTGGTTCATCTGATGATTACCCCCTTTCCGTCAAACGGTCATCCTTGCAGTGTTACCTGAATATCATCAATAGCGGACGTAATAAACCCAGCTTCGCAGATTGAAAAATAGTACATCCACTTTCGGTAAAAGATATCGTCAAACCCCATGACAAGGATATCCTCCCAGCGTTCAGCAAACCTTTTTCGCCAGCGTGACAGTGTTGTGGCATAATGAGGACCCATATGATAAATATCGGTGACAGTGAAATCTGTGTGGTCGTGAAGGGTTTGTTCAAGGATTTTAAGACATGGCAGATGACCGCCCGGGAAAATATGTTTTTGTATCCAGTCCCTCTCTTTACAGTACTGATCATACCGTTCGTCTGCAATGGTGATGGCCTGAAAAACCATTTTACCGCCAGGTTTTAAGAGCGCTTTACATTGCCTGAAATACTGACCTAAAAACTGGGCTCCCACCGCCTCAATCATCTCTATGGAAACAATACGGTCAAAGTTTCCTTTGGTGTGTCGGTAATCCTGGAGGAGAATCGTGATTTGATCCGCTAACCCCTCCTCTTTGACCCTTTGATGGGCCCGTTCGTATTGCGCTTTGGAAACAGTGATACCGGTTACACGACATCCGGTCTGTTTTGCGGCAAAGACGGCAAAGCCTCCCCAGCCACAGCCGATTTCAAGCAGGTGGTGCTGAGGTCCTATATCCGCCTGTTTGAGAATGCGGTTCATTTTATTTGCCTGGGCGACTTCCAGGGTGTCATCGTTTTGAAGAAAAAGACCACAGGAATACAGCATTTTTTGATCCAAAAAAAGCGCATACATTTCATTGCTTAAATCATAGTGGGCGGCAATGTTCCCGGGTGTGTTTTCAATGGTATTTTTGCGTTGGTCATGGGCCAGTTTTTCCTGAATCCGTGTCAGGATGGATAACACAAGGTTCCCGTCGGCGAATCGGTCTCTGTTTTCAATGAGCCGTATTAATGCACCTACCAGATCAGGACTGTCCCATTCACCGGCCATATAGGCTTCACCCAATCCGATTTCACCGTCAAAAACGATCCGTGGAAAAAAAGAAAAATCCTTTATGTGGATGATGCCATTCTTGACTGGGTCGGCCCGGCCGATGGTCATGGTTTCTTTGGTGGGCAATTGCCATTCAAGACTTCCTGTATCCATTTTTTTTAACACAGAAAAGAGCAGCCGTTTGCTGATGGATTCCAAAATATTGGGGGTCTGCCTGGGCATTGTGATGGGGCTTCTGGGTACGGGTTTCTCATTAAATTTCAGTTTTTTATGAAAAAACAGCTTGAACGCATGGGAATAAATCCGGGGGACGCTCAAATGGGGAGCAACGGGGTGCTTGGCCAAGGTTTTTAAATGATTGCGGCCTGTGAACGGAATGGCATCTGCACGCAATACCGCCTCCATCACTTTTGTTTGGTCGCGAATAAGTTCAATCCTGATATGTATCTGGTTTTCCGGAGCTGAAAAATAAAACCGGTAATACCCTTCAATTTTATTAAATGGAGACACATGAAATGCTTTTGTTGCGTGATAGCTTGCCAGAAAGTCAGGGGAGGTATTGGTGTTTTGTGTCAATACATAGGGGTGACGTTCACCAAACGTATTGTTCACTTCAGCGATGATAGCGGCCAGTTGGTTGTTCGCTGAAAAGCAATAATGAAAATTGACTGGATTGAAAACATAGTTGAAATATCTGGCAGAGGTGATCATTAACACAGAAGTTATTGATTCGTTAACATTATGCTGGGCGAGTAATTGTTCAATTTTTTGTTTGATCGGCATGTCACCCGGTTGCAGATAATCTTTGTCATGAATGGATGTTATTCCCATTTTGTTGTATCCAAACAGAGGATATCTGAGACCCAGATGCGGCAGTTCCTCCAGATCAAAGCCATACATATAGATTGGGTATGACAACTGATGTGTTATCGGGACGTAACGTCGGTGTTCAATGGTACCCGTATAAATCAAGGAATTCATAGAGACACTCCAAACTGTTTACCCACCGCAAGCGCGGAATTCACACCGTCTTCGTGGAAACCATACCCAAAATAACTGCCGCAAAAAAATGTGTTCTGGTTTTCGTTTAATGATGGCAGTTCTTTCTGGGAGTTGAATGCCTCAAAAGAATATTGTGGGTGGGTATAGTTCATCTCTTTGATAATATGAGCTTTAGGGATTGAGCGTTGTGGGTTAAGTGTCACAAAATAAGAATTCTGGGTATCAAGCTTCTGAAGCCGGGTCATATCATAGGTGACCGTCACCGGTGCAGTTGAATCGTCTGGGTTATAACGGGTATAATTCCAGCTGGCCCAGGCGCGTTTGTTTGGCGGCATCAGGTCTTTGTCAGTATGTAAAAAAGTCTTATTATCGGAATAGGACCAGACTCCCAGCAACCGTTGTTCATTTTTACTGGGTTTATCCAGCAGCTTCAGTGCCTGATCTGCGTGGGTGGCAATGATAACCGCATCAAAGGATTGTGGTTCGCGATTTTCGAAATGGATTTCAGGCTTTGACTCCTGCCGTGAAATGGATACTATTTTTGACGATTTTATTGTTTTACCTTTAAAAGAGTTTAAAAAGGCATTCACATAGGTATGGCTGCCGTTTTTGACAAAATACCATGGGGGGTGTCCCGTCACAGATAGAAGGCCATGATTCTCATAAAATTGGGCAAATGTGTGGATGGGGAATTTACCCATCTGAAAGTCTGAACCAGACCAGATAGCCGCAGCCATGGGAATGATAAACTGGTCAATCACTTCGCGATGGAGTCCTTTTCTTTCTACATATTCTGTCAGGGTGATATCTTCAAGGTGGCCCTCAATATAGGCCGTGCGAAGAATGCTAAGAAACCGAACCATCTCGTACACAAACCTGAGATATTTGGGTTTAAAAATGTTTCGTCGCTGGGCAAATATGCTGTTCAGGTTATTACTGGCATAGTAAAGTCCTGTTTTTTGATAATAATAGCTGAATGACATGTCCGTCCGGCATTTTTCAACGCCGAGTTGATTCAAGAAGGCAATGAAATTGGGGTATGTTCGTTCATTTAACACAATAAAGCCGGTATCCACAGGGGTTCCTTTGTCTGGCCCCTCAGGAATCATAACCGTATGGGTGTGACCGCCAAAATAATCATTTTTTTCAAAAAGGGTTACATTATGGCGGTGTTGAAGCAGATATGCGCTACAGATTCCGGAAATACCGGAACCCACTACGGCAATATCCAAATTTTTTTTATTGATGAGATTCATGATAACCATCCTTTAATTAGGGGAGGCATAAGAAATAACCCACATGTCCTATCGGACACAACGAATATTGGGTCGTAGACGCGGAGCCAAATGATATCATGCCGCCCCCCCCGACGGGCAATGGGCCCGGACCGGGAACGTAGACGGCCCAACTGGCCGGTTCCTATTGCCCCTCGGGGGGGCTCTGCTGAGGGTACTTGAACACTTCATTTTCATATAAAAATACCCACTTTTGCATACAGCACTCTGGATAATCGGTATAGCGCTCTTTCCTCTTTGGTATATTCTTTCCCATGAACTCCCTTATGGCATAAGTTAGTATCAATCACACAAGGCTGTCTTTAATGGAGTTATATAATCGCGTTGGAGAAAAAATTACAATCTTTTTTTAACTCTGTCCTGAAGAAACGACCATACTATTGCGTATATCGGGTGTGGTCATAAGCTGGGCCACCATACGGAAAATAGGATTTTAATCATCTCAAGATACTGTAATAACAATATTAATTTTTTAATATTGCAGTTTTATAACAAGGTGATCCATGTTATGACCACTCCCGTATACCGATAATATGAAATTACCATTGATAGGTTTAACCTATCACTAAACCCCTTTTATGACCTCATTGAAATAATCGAATTAAGATTTAATTTATTGTGTAAGAATGAGAAAGAAAGTCCAATAAACCAAAAAACAATGAGGTGATAACATGACTGCTAATAAAACACAGGATTATACAGAAAGCAAAGAAGAGTTGGAAGAAGGTCACGAAGATACTCGTCATAAAAATTTTGAGTGTGAAGCACCGGATAAAAACCTTGGGTGCGATCCTGGAATAGATGTTGCCGGTTGATACAAACTTTCTGAAAGGAATATTAGACAGCAGCGTCTTTTTGGATTCTTATCTCTGATTTTTGTGTTATTTTGGCAGGAAAATCAGAAATCCTTTTTGGTTCTGTATTGTCCAGGTTAGGGCTCTGCTGTTTTTATTCAAAAGGTCGACCCATCATGAAAATATCAGATGATATAAAAAAGCATATTCTACGACTATTAAGCCTGTCCCTTATGCTTATACTGCTGTCATCAAAAATGGTTTTTGCTCAGACAATAAAAGTTTATGGAAACTCTTTTGACAAAAAAATAATATTTTCAGATTATCAACTTCAGATCAAAGGTACGGCATTACTGCGGTATCTTGTATTTATAGAGGCATATGCCGGTGCCCTTTATCTGCCTGAAGATATCGGTGGAGATCAAGCACTGAACGATATCCCCAGACATCTTGTGCTGGAATACCGGGTAGGCATTCAAGCAAAAAAATTTGGAGAGGCAACAAGAATAAAAATAAAAGAATCAGTGAATCAGTTAGCAATGAGGTTTACAATCGGCTTGCCCCAAAGGTTGACCAATTGAATCGGTTATACCGAAATGTGAATCCTGGAGACCGGTATGCGTTGACCTATATCCCGGGGAAAGGAACAACATTGGCATACAACACCACCCCTCTGGGAACTATTGAAGGGGTAGAATTTTCCAAAGCCCTGTTTTCCATCTGGATAGGTGAAAATCCCATAGATGAGGGCTTTCGTGACAAACTTCTTGGAAAAATATATTGACCAGGCGCTTGAACTTTTGAATCAACACTCCTCTGAGAATCTGCGGTTCACCATCATGGCGTGTGTGTATGCACCAATGATCCTCTTTTCGTCCATTATTTGTATATGGAAGGTGAAGGAATTGCCTGCTTCTCCAAAAATCCGGGAAAGTGCTTTTTTTCAAGGAATGGTTGATGTCATGAAAAATCGGCCGTTTGTTATTCTACTGACAGCTTATGCCATCAGCGCTGTTGGAAGTAACCTGCCAGCAACCCTTATCCTGTATTACGTGGAGTATGTATTGCAGGCAGAGCATGCCGAAGGTTTCTTATTGATTTATTTTCTGACGGGAATTTTGTTTTTACCCTTCTGGATTGCAATATCCAGAAAAATGGGTAAAAAGAATGCCTGGATCACTTCCATGGTCATCAACACAGGCGCTTTTGCCGGTGTGTTCTTTTTAGGTTCAGGAGACGCGAATGTCTATGGTCTACTTGTTTTTATTTCCGGCATCGGTTTTGGTGCAGGTCTTGCGCTGCCGTCATCCATCCAGGCAGATGTGATAGATTATGATGAACTGATGACCGGGCAAAGGCATGAAGGAAAATATATGGGTCTTTGGTCCATTGCTAAAAAATTCTCCGCTGCCTTTGGGGTCGGTATTGGCCTTTTTCTACTGGGCAATGCCGGTTATCGCCCAAACATTACACAGAGCAGAGAAACTGTAGATCTGCTGAGGATTCTTTATGCACTGGTTCCTTGTCTGTGCAACGCATTGTCTATTATAATTATCTGTTTTTATCCAATTACAGAAAAATATCATTCAAAAATTCGGAATGAAATTGAAAAAAATAAAAAAATAAATATTCAAGCGTAGGCAAGCCTAATATTTTTTCATGATTCGTTGTGGGCAGACCGGGGTCAGAATACGGTCTGCCCGTGGCAGCTATACGGAGGCTCAATAAAACAGTGCCCCCCGTATATGTATAAATTATGCAAAAAAAGATTCTCCTTTAAATAAGGGGGCCTTGTCTCCAAACTCAAGGCTGAGGATGCGATCAAAAAAAAATAGATACAAATTATTAAAAAGTGTGTATATTGAGTTGGTCGCTTAGTTTAATTCTACTTCTACTTCTTTATAGATTGTTTTTGATCTCTAATTCATTGCGAATAAAAAGTTCTCACTCTGGCATTCTTCTCTTTATAGACGATTAAAGTAAATTAAACTAATTTTTTTATCATTGATTTAACAGTGAAAGGAGTTGTGATGGAAGTAAAAGATTATTGTAAAGCAATGTTGGCTGAAGTTACTGCATGGAAAGGAAAACTTGATGCGATGAAAAAAGTTGCAGACACTTATGGTTCTGCTGAAAAAGAAAAGATTTTACCATTAATTGGACAACTTGATCAAGAAGTCACAGCTGCGCAGCTTAGAGTTGATCAGTTAGAGAATGAATGTCCATCAGACTGGTCGCCCATGAAAAATGAACTTGATGACCTTTTTGGAACAGTTGGAAGCAATGTTGACAGAGCATGGAAAGATCTTGAACCTGGAAATGTAGGCGGCTAAACACCATCGGGATGATGTTGAGATAGCGCTAAACAAATAGAAGGCCCCTTGAATTAGTTTGAGGGGCTTTTTTATGATTTAAAAACAGCTTTAAATTATATAGAATTAACACATGGAGGCCAGGCCATGCATCACGGCGGAAAAATGATTGCTTGCCAAGCAGATGCCTTAATGGATAGATTGATATCACCCCCATATGATATTTTTAAAATAGTGCATGGTCAAGGCTAAAATTTAGGATTGTACATACCGCAGAGTATTACACTACGGCATTATCCAGGACCAAGCATCCTAAAATTAAGAACTGACATTGCACTAGTGAGGGTTTTGTAGAAACAACTTTTCTACAGGTTGCAATACAATATATTGACAATGTAATAACTTAATAACTACATGTAGAGAACAAGTCTGAAGATTTTTATTTCTGCAAGCTCTGGTTTAATAATAGTTGAGTCAATTCAATTAAACTGGAACAAAATTTGAGTTCAGTTACAAAAAACATTTTAAAAAGGAAAGAGAAAAGTGGAACTAAAAAATTATTTTGAAACGACATCAGGAACGGGTATTCTTTCAACAGCTGACAAGAATGGCAATGTTGGCACTGCCATTTATTCACGGCCGCATTTTTTAGAAGGAGACACATTGGCCTTCATTATGCGGGATCGCCTGTCTCACAAAAATCTTGAGTCCAATCCCCACGCCGCTTATATGTTTATTGAAGACGGACTCGGAAAAAAGGGCACTCGGCTATACCTGACAAAGATAAAGGAAGAGAAAAATTCGGAACGGATTGAATCTTTGAAACGCAGAAAAAAACAATTCGATCCAGGTGAAGACAGATTCCTTGTTTTTTTTAAACTTGATCGGCAGCTTCCACTTGTCGGTGATGATTATGCAAAATAATAAATACATCCGTTAAAAATATGACAAGGAGGGGTAATATGGCATACGACTTTAATGCTGAAGAAGTATTTGAGATGGCCGTTCAAATAGAGAAAAACGGAGCTGCATTTTACAGGAAAGCGGCTTCACTTCAGGAGGATAAGGCGGACAAAGAGTTCCTTGAAAGCATTGCCCGTATGGAAGACAGACATCAAGCAGGATTTGAAGAAATGAAAATTGCCGTATCTGACTTAGAAAAATCACAGACGGTATTTGATCCTCAAGAAGAGTTGCTCCAGTATTTGAAAGCCATGGCGGATGCCCATGGTGGTGAGGGTAACCCAGATGTGGCAAACCAACTGACAGGTGAAGAAACAATGGCTCAGGTCATTGAAACAGCCATTGGTTTAGAAAAAGAATCCATCCTGTTTTATATCGGGCTCAAAGATATTGTTCCTGCCAAGCTGGGACGTGCAAAGATAGATGAGATTATTGAAGAAGAAAAAAAACATGTCGCCCAATTAAGCGGCTTTCTGAAAAAAGCTCAAAAATAACTGATCGATAAAAAAACTTGGCAGGCATTTGGGAGATACCGCAGCAAGCTTACAAAAAATTCTAAAGAACGTGTATTTACCTCATCAGAATAATTTTAAAAGTTATGACTCAACACCCCCTGAGCTAAATATTCAGGGGGTGTCTTGCTGGTTTTTTATAAAACGATATTGGATATGAAAAATCAAATAGACACAAGCGTTAGGAGTAATTAAAAATGATATTTAGACTTGTTATATTTTTGGCACTCAATTTTGCGGCACTTGCAATAGGAGGATTATTTACAAGCAAAGGCGTGCCGTCTGATTGGTATATTGGTATTGCTAAAGCCCCTTGGACCCCTCCTGGTTGGGTCTTTGGAACCGCATGGACCACAATCATGATTTGCTTTGGTGTTTACATAGCGTATTTATGGCCAGCTATTAAGAACAAAAATATTCTCATGAATTTATATGCCGCTCAATGGATATTAAATGTAGTCTGGAATCCAACTTTTTTCTATTACCACAATGTTTTTGCAGGCTTAATTCTAATAAGTGGACTTACTGCACTTATTGGATTCTTCTTATTCTTTTATTCGCCTGAATTGAAATTAAAATCCGCTCTAATACTTCCATATTTCATTTGGTTGCTAATTGCCACATCATTGAACGGGTACATTTTTTTAAAAAATTAATTTGAATTTTAAAATGAACTATTGTCATATATTCAGGATTGCGGGGTTCAACCAAACCCTTCAGATCAAGCCAGAACTTGGCCCGCTGTTCCGATTCCGGTGGCTGTTGAATCAGCAATTCAAGAAAATGAACATCCATATTCAAGGCATGAAATTTTTCAGATAGGATTTCTGCCATAATACCCATTAGTATAGGATCTTCAGCACCAGGTTTGTCCACCGGTATGGGCTTAGTTGACTTGTTCCGTGGGTGCCAGTTCCACCACCTCAGTGAAAACAACCCTGCATCTTAACCGGGGACACGGGACATTTTAATATTTCCATCCATGCACACTTCTCTATCCATCACAAAATAATAAAACAGCCACAACCCCAGCAATTCTAATTATGGATTGCCAAGCTACATCAATGGTGCGTAACGTGCTGAATTTACTTTGAGTGAAACCGTAAACTTGCAGTTTGAAAAGCCATCAAGTGTCATAATTAGAATTGCTGCCACAACTCTTTATATTTAGCATCATTAGATATTTTATGTTATCTTATCTGACGAAGGGATCTATCGACAAATATAGTTTGAGAGAAAGGGGAGAGACAACATTGGACGAATGGCAAAAAATTAAACGGAAAAAAATCATTGGAGGTATCTGCGATCATTACAGACCGCAGATCCTCAGGGATCCGGAAAAGGCACTTTCCGCGATTGACCAGGAAATCAACAGCCAGGAAACTTATCAGGGCAACAACTGGACCGGTCGCGGCGTGGTTGGTGATACCGTCATCAATGCAACCATTGCAGGGTTGGAAATTGTCCGAAGCGACTGCCTGGCTATACTGAAAGATGCTAACAGCAAAGGATAACCTCAGCCGAGGAACGAATTTCAAGAATTAAATCAACTCACTGCTATACCCAGGTGCTTAAGATAAGTACCCATGCATATGTTTTTCGGTATTCCACAGAGATATACCGTTGATATTTATGGATTTTATTTTGAGGAATATATACTCGGGTACTTAGCCACTGGAAGAGTTATCTCTTCAAGCGGCTGTTTATCTAAAACTAAATGTATACAATCTAAATATTTCGAGCTGTGCGGGTAGCAATTATTTACAGAGCATTAACAATACAAATGTAATAAATTAGGGTGGTTTTAGCCTTCAAACAGTATCTATACCTTGTAAATAGCACTGAGGTTCTGATTCAAATAGGCT
>Ga0208900_1000892_pt1 | contig 17328 bp, 13 predicted proteins | sample AntAceMetag02UKK_FD_184763 | JGI IMG/M metagenome (GOLD analysis project Ga0208900, IMG submission 184763) | Saline lake microbial communities from Ace Lake, Antarctica - Antarctic Ace Lake Metagenome 02UKK (SPAdes) (version 2) | ecosystem: Environmental > Aquatic > Non-marine Saline and... | reverse complement strand
ATGAAAATGGTGTACACAAACCCAATTTTGAAAAATTAACAGAAATTTTAAAAGCGATAAATCCAATTCTTGAGCCTACATTAAAAATTGGGTTTGGTTAATGTTATTTTGATTAAACTAAGTACCCATCAGCAATTCTAATTATGACACTTGATGGCTTTCCAAACTGCAAATTTACGGTTTCGCTCAACGTAAATTCAGCACATTCCGCACCATTGGTGCCGTTTGGAAATCCATAATTAGAATTGCTGCTTGCACTGCAATCCACATATATGGTATTCTAACCATTTTTTTGGAGTTGCAGAATGATTCATCTGACAAAAATATCAAAACAATATGGGTCTCAGATCCTTTTCAAGAATGCCAGCCTGCAAATTTTGCCCAAGGCCCGCATGGGGCTTGTGGGCCCCAATGGTGCCGGTAAAACCACCATTTTTCATCTGATCACAGGCACTGAATCACCAGATGACGGTGATATCTCCTGTTCCAAAAAGACAAAAATCGGTTATTTCTCCCAGGACGTGGGGGAGATGTCCGGGGCATCTGCCCTGTCTGAGGTGATGTCTGCCTCATCAGATGTGATCAAGCTGGGCAAAGAAATGAAAGAAATGGAAGCTGCCATGGCAGAACCCATGGATGATAACGCCATGGAAGCCCTGTTGGAAAACTATGGCGAAGCCACCGAAGCCTTTGAAAATCGTGGCGGGTATGATCTTGAATCCCGAGCCCAGGTGGTTTTAACGGGCCTTGGCATTGGCCCTTTGGATTACACCCGTCCTGTGGACTCCTTTAGTGGCGGATGGAAAATGCGCATTGCCCTGGCAAAAATTCTCACCATCAGCCCCGATGTTCTGTTGTTGGATGAACCCACCAACCATCTGGACATGGAATCCATCATCTGGCTGGAAAACTGGCTGATCAATGATTTCAAAGGGGCGCTTTTAATGACCTGCCATGATCAGGAGTTCATGAACAAAATTGTTTCCAAAACCATTGAGGTGGCCAATAAATCCATCACCACCTATGGCGGTAACTATGATTTTTATATCCGGGAACGAGAAATTCGCATGGAACAGCTCCTGGCAAGTCACAGACGTCAGCAGGAGATGCTGGCAAAGGAAGAAAATTTCATCGCCCGGTTCAAGGCCCGGGTATCCCATGCGGCCCAGGTACAATCCCGGATTAAAAAATTGGAAAAAATTGAACGTATTGAAATTCCAGAACAGCAACGGGTCATGAAATTTGAGTTTTCAGAAATCCCCCGATCCGGAGATGATGTGGCGTTGCTGGAAGGGGTGGCTAAAACATGGGATTCGGTGGATGGGGAGTCCAAAGAGGTATTTAATAATATTTCCGGATTGATAAACCGTCAGGATACAATCGCCGTGGTGGGGGTCAACGGTGCTGGCAAGTCCACCTTTTTAAAAATACTTACCCAAAAGACAGACCCAACAAAGGGCCGCTTTAAAATCGGAGCCGGGGTCAACATTGGATATTTCAGCCAGCATGCCATGGATATTCTGGATGCCCAAAAAACCATTTTTGAAACCATCCAGGAAGTTTTGCCCCTGGCAGGAATCGGTACGATTCGCAACCTGTGTGCGGCATTTCTTTTTTCCGGTGATGATGTGGATAAACCTATAAAACAACTCTCCGGCGGGGAAAAAAGTCGGGTGGTTCTGGCAACCCTTCTGGGCCGGCCCATTAATTTTCTTATCCTGGATGAGCCCACCAACCATCTGGACATCCAGTCCCGGGAAATTTTGCTCATGGCCCTACAGGAATTCACCGGCACCATTGTTCTGGTGAGCCATGATCGCCATTTTTTGCGTTGCCTTGTGAATCGAGTCTTAGAGATAGATCGGGGGCAAATGACCGATTACAAAGGAGATTACGAGTATTACCTTTCAAAAACCGGTCGGGATCACAGGGAAATTTAAGGGCATGATTTTTTGATAGCAATTATAGTGCCGGTCACATGACTTGACACCAAAAATTAACCTTAAAATAATATAAAACTCATGAGTCCTAAGTTTTTTCACAACAGAATATCCTTTATTTTCAGTGAGTAAGATATTTTTAATATTTTTCAAATGATTTCTTTTTGGCCCTTTGTGCCAACTTTGTGCCAAATCTATCAACAAAAAACGTTAAAATATTATCTTAAAAATAACAATCCTAATTAAAACAAGTAGTTATCTTTTTATAAAACTTAGGACTCACGAGTATAAAAAAATGAGTTATGATTCAAAAACAGTATCAGGTCATATGACCGGCACTATAGTTCTCATTATCCCCACGTGATGGACAGTCACTGAAAATTCTGTTGGGGCATGTGTGGCAAATAGACGGGTCAAGCTTTGAAACAATTTCTGAGATGGCCAATTGTTTTGAGTCAAAAATGTGGTTTTCTCCGATTTCCAGAAGATAATCTCCCTTTTCTAAAAAATGATATACTTCACTGTTAATTCTGCACAAAAACAAACTTTTATTCAGGGTTTTGCGTCTCTCTGCCTCCTGAGTCAGCACCATGGCACCGGATACGTCAATATAGCTGATGCCCGTTCCCACAATAAGCAGATGCCGGGGGGCATCCTTGTCAATTTCTTCAAAAGTATGGGAAATATGATTGGCTGCTCCAAAAAACAGGGAGCCGTCAATGTGGATAATCTTAAGCTGGGGACATTCCGGTAGCGATTGGTCGATGTTCTCCTTCATGTGCCGCCCGGGATTTCCGGGGTCTGGCACAAGGGATTCAATATGGGGGTGTGAGGTCCGGGTGATGTAGATGGCAAGGGAGAGCAGCACGCCTGTGTAAATGGCAAATTCAATTTGAAACAAAAGCGTTCCACAAAAGGTGGCCACAAGGACCATGGATTCTGATCGGCTGCTTTTAAAAATATCCCGGATGTGATGAAAATCAATGAGTTTAAATGCCACAAGCAAAATGACTCCTCCCATGGCGGACAGGGGCAACCAGGCTGTCAAGGGGGCGATGAGCACAATGATGGCTGCAAGGAAAAGGGCCGAAGAGATGCTGGAAATCGGGGTTTTGGCACCGGATTCGTAATTAACCCCGGATCGGGTGAAAGAGCCTGAACTGGCATACCCGGAAAAAAAACTGCCCATAATATTGGAAAGACCTTGGCCGATGAATTCCTGGTTGCCGTCAATGTGTTGTTTGGAATGCATGGAAATGGATCGGGCAATGGAGGATGCCTCAATCAGCCCCAGAAGGGCCACAGCCAAAGCCCCCGGTGCCAGAAGGCGCAGAGTATCCAGATTTAAGTCCGGCCGTGACAATGGGGGAAGGTTGCCCGACAGAGACCCCAGAAATCTGACCCCATGGGAATCGCCTTTTAAAATAATGGCCAACAGGCTGCCCATGATCATGGCGATGAGCAGGCCCGGCCAATGGGGACGCCAGGTTTTTAAAATACCACCGCAAATTAAGGTGGTCAGGGCAATGCCCAGTTCGTACCCATTGATGTCACTGGTGGACGCAATGATAACGGACCAGGTGGACAGGAATGATGATCCATTTGGAATGTGGATGCCCATGGCGTATTTGAGCTGACCGGTGGAAATAAGCAGCGCGGCCCCGGCCGTGAATCCCACAATGACGGAATGGGAAACAAAATTAAGCACTGTACCCAGTTTGGCCAGGCCAAATATCAGTTGGAAAACACCGGCCAGAAAGGTCAATGATAATACAAGGGTGATATAATTGGCAGAACCAGGCTCTGCCAGGGGGCTCAAGGTGGAAAAAACAATGATGGATAATGCCGTGGTGGGGCCACTGATTAGATGCATGGATGAGCCGAAAAGCGCTGCAATAATAGGCGGAATGATAGCCGTATACAGACCAAATTCAGCTGGCAGTCCAGCCACCAGGGCAAAGGATACCCCCTGGGGAAGAACAATAAATGCCCCGGTGAGACCTGCGGCAAGATCTGCCCGCAGTGAGGAAAAATTGATCAGGTGAAGCCATTGTAAAAAAGGAAATAATTTGATTCGCAGGGGAAGTTTTCTGATTGGAAGTGTTGAGGGAGATGTGAATTTCACAGCCAACTCCTGTGCTTATGGTATGAGAACTTGTGGGTTTTGAATATTTTGGTAAGCCTCCGCCCAAAATTCTGGAATAATAAGAGTTTCATTTTGTTTGTTGTGGTGGGCGCTTATTGTCATATAGGTTGTATTATGTCATATTGTTTTTTTCAATACAACCACCAAAAACATTTTTCCCAAATATTCAAAATGATAGTTGTTCAAGTCCATTGAAAGAGGTTGACTCTTTATATCAACCCTGCAATAAGTCCTATTTTTTTCTTTAAGAAATACAGGAGGAAAGGTGTCATTTAAAAAAGGACAACGCTGGATCAGTCGCATGGAACCGGAACTGGGGTTGGGGACACTCAGCGCCGTTGAGAATAACGGCAGAAGGCTGTGTATAAAATTCCGGGCAAGCGGTGTGGTTCGGCGCTATTCCATGGAAAGTGCCCCCCTTGAAAGAGCCGAATTTGCTTCGGGGGATCTTGTTACTTTAATGAATAACACTACCCTTACTGTGTCATCTGTGGAGACTGTGGATGGTTTGCGCTATTACCATGGCCAGAGCCGTGTTATTTCCGAAGAGATGCTCTCTGACACCATGTCCTTTTCCAGACCCAAAGAACGACTGACTGCGGGGTTGTTTGATTCCACGTCCACCTTTGATCTGAGGTTACAGACAAGAACCCTCCAGCACCGATACCGCAGTTCCAGCGTCATGGGGTTTCTGGGGGGACGTGTGGAGTTGATTCCCCATCAGTTTTACATTGCAGGGGAGGTGTCCTCACGCTATCTTCCCCGTATTCTACTGGCCGATGAAACAGGTCTTGGAAAGACCATAGAAGCGTGTTTGATCATACATCGCCTTTTGTTGAGTGAGCGAATTTCCAGGATTCTGATCCTGGTGCCCGACTCCCTGGTTCACCAGTGGTTTGTGGAGATGTACCGGCGGTTTAATCTCTCTTTTTGCATTGTAAATGATGCGTTTCTGGCCTCCATGAAAAAACAGGACACCCTTTTTCTGGAGGATCAGCTTTTTATCTGCCCCATGGATCCAATGGATGTTAATTCTACCTTAAAACGCCACGCCATGGATGCCGGGTGGGACATGGTGGTGGTGGATGAAGCGCATCATGTGGATCCCCATGGTGAAACCCATGATTTCTTACAATGCATTGGCCATGGCGTCGCCGGTATGATGCTCCTAACTGCCACCCCGGAACAATTGGGCATTGAGCGTCACTTTGCCCATTTAAAACTTCTGGATCCCCATAGATATACCACCCTTACTGCCTATCAAAGGGAAGCTGCCGCCTATGAGGATACCGTTAAGGATGTAAACAATCGTCTTGAAAAACAGATGGAAATGGACGGGGTGCCGGACAACGCCCTTGGGGTATTGTTGGATTGCCACGGACCTGGCCGGTCAATATTCAGGAATACCCGGGCCGTGATCAAGGGGTTTCCCCAGAGGAAAGGCCAGCTTTACCCCCTTTCCCAGCCCCATGACGAGATACTATGGCTGGCCTGGCTGTTAAAGCAGTTTAAAACTGAAAAAATACTTGTGATTTGCAGCACAAAAGATCGTGCCATGGCCATTGGCAGAGCCCTTCGGGAAGAGATGTCCCTTAAATTCACCCAGTTTGATGAATCCATGACCCTTTTGCAGCGGGATCGCAGTGCAGCCTGGTTTTCGGAAAAAAAGGGGGCACGGCTCATGATCTGTTCTGAGATCGGCTCCGAGGGTCGAAATTTTCAATTTTGCCATCACTTGGTATTACTGGATCTTCCCCATAATCCAGAGCTTTTGGAGCAGCGTATTGGAAGGCTGGATCGCATTGGACAGACCCAGGACATTGAAATTCATGTCCCTTTTTTAAAAGACAGTTCCCAGGAGGTTCTAGCCCGATGGTACAAGGAGGGTACCGGTATATTTGAAGGGCATATCAGTGGGCTTTATCAGATCCATGATCCCTTTAAGTCCAGGCTGAGCCTTCTTTGCAATACCTGTGATCAGGGGCATTCCCTGGACCGGACAGCCCTTGAGCACCTCATCAAAGAGACCCAGACCCACACCCAGAATATTCAGGGCTCCCTTTCCCGGGGAAGGGATCGACTTCTGGAGCTTAATTCCTTTCGGCCCCAACCGGCCAAAGTCCTTATAGAGTCCATTGTTACCGAAGATAACGATACCACCCTTGAAATATTTGTTTTATCTCTTTTTGATTTTTTCAACGTCTTCCATGATGAACTCATGCCACGGACCCACGCCATCACCTTTGACATGGCCCACCCCTCCTTTCCTGTGCCGCCCTTAAAGCAAGAGGGCATGACCATTACCTTTGACAGGAACATTGCTGTCACCCGGGGGGAGATGGATTTCGTCACCTGGGATCACCCCTTGATCTATGGGGCCATGGAATTGCTGCTGGGTACGGAGCAGGGCAATTGTGCCTTTGCCCAGTGCCGGGCACAGGGGGATTTTCAATTATTGCTTGAAGCGGTGCATGTGCTGGAATGCGTATCCCCGGGACATCTTCACATGGATCGATTTTTGCCGGTTACCCCCATCCGGGTGGTGGTGAACCATTTGATGGAAGATGTGACTGCGGACAGACCCTGGGATCATTTTCACCTTGAACTTGTGGATGAAAAGAGCGGGTTTCTCCGTGAATATCCTGAAATAAAGGAATCACTGCTCCCGGGAATGATCCGGGCATCTGCCGTGGCAGTTGAAAAACAGTCAAAACAGATCATTGCAAAGGCCAAAGCAGATATGACCCACACCCTGGGAGTGGAGGTTCAACGACTGGCGCATTTGCAAATTAAAAATCCTGCGGTGACGGACACTGAGATTGCCATGGCCCGTGCGGGTCTTGAAAAACTTGAAACAGCCCTGTCAACGGCCAGGCTTCGTCTGGATGCTCTGCGCCTGATCCGGGTAGGTTGAAAATTACTTAACTAAATGATCCGGATCATGTATTGTACTTTTCTGGCTGATTTGAAATCTTCCTTTAGGAATGAGTTCTAAATAACTCGTGAGTTGTAAGTTCTCTGAGCTTACTAAGCCATTATTCTATAACTTACTGAAATCATTAGAACTAGAATTTTTATTCTGATTTTTTTACTACTAATAAATTCAGTAGGTTATGAGAACTTACAACTGACGAGTAAATAAGGGATTTACCCGAATATAGACTACCAGTATATCCAGTTTAGTGTCATAATTAGAATTGCTGACCACGGTGGGTAATGTTTTTAGAGAAAGGGGCACGTTATTAAAGGGTGCTGAAAAGTATTTTTAAAATAGTAATTATTTTAAGGTGTTATGACTAAAAACATCAAAAGGCTAACATCACTATAAAGACTTGATTTTATTGTCTAAAACAGCAATCATTTCAACACCCTTTATTAAAAACCCATTCCTTAATGATGACTAAACACAACAGGTAGTCCAGGATCTGAAGCGAATGGCGGCAGATCCCAAGGGCTTGTCCATGGTAAAAAAATAGATGAAAAAAGACACATTGTTTAAAGAAAAAAAAGATACTGTGCCAGCCTTTGAGTTCAATGAGAACGTGGTTCATGTGTTTGATGATATGATAACACGATCCGTACCCCTATATAAAGAGTGCGTCCATCGTCAGGCACAGTTGGCAGCAAAATTTTATCAAAAGGGAACCTGGATTTATGATCTTGGGTGTTCCCATGGTAATTTTGGAATGCAACTTCATTGCATGATGAAAAATACTGCCTTTGCCATGGTAGCTGTGGACAGTTCACAGCCTATGCTGGATCAGTATAGCCAGCGATTAGAGAAGAAAAAATTAAACTCCTCCCTGTCACTTGTGTGTGATTCCGTGGAAAATATTTCCATTACCAATGCCTCGGTGGTGGTGCTCAACCTTACCCTCCAGTTTGTTTCTTCCGATAAAAGAAACGATCTCATACAATCAATTTATCAAGGGCTTAAACCAGGCGGTTTGCTGCTTCTCACCGAAAAAATTATCCATGATACAGTTGAGCTTGACTCACTTCAACAGCATTTTTATAAAAAGTTTAAACGAGAAAACGGCTACTCAGACCTTGAGATCAGTCAGAAACGGGATGCCCTGGAGGACGTGCTGGTGCCGGACACATTGGAAACCCATAGGGAACGCTTGCAAAGGGCAGGGTTTATTAAAATAGATACCTGGCTCAAATGGTTTAATTTTGCAGCCATGCTTGCCATTAAATAGGAGGTCTAATTTTTATTAAGTAATATATAAAATATATGGCATCCTTCATATCACCCCCAAAGTACTTTACACTTTTGGGGGAAATAATTCCGGAAATATGGGCCTATTGCCCAACAAGTGTAAACGGGTAAATGAAGGATGCCAAATATATTCATTATTTGGCATCCTTTATATCACCCCAAAAGTACTTTACAGTTTTTTGGGAAAAAGTTCCTGCAAATGGGGAATGCTCTAAAAAAGTGTAAAACACTTTTGAAGGATGCCAACATTACTTAATAAATTTAGAGCTATAGAAGAATTATGATCCCAGAAATTGCCGATGAATTTAAAAAAATATTGATTGAACAATTGAATGAGTCCCCCTTTAAAGATAATCTCAATGCCGCTTGGGGAAAAAAAAGCTTCCTCTTTGAAACACCCAAGGGAAATATTTTAAAATATGCCTCAGCACTTGAAATGCTTCCCCAAATGTCCCCTTTAACCCTCAGTCTTGCATCCCATGCCGTGGGGGCAGGAAGCATAGAGGATATCCCCCTTGCACAAAGGGCTGACATGGAAGAGGCATTGTACCAGATGTGCCCCTGGCGCAAGGGACCCTTTGATTTGTTTGGCATCTCCATTGACACGGAATGGCAAAGTTTTATTAAATGGGATCGCTTTATTCCCCACATTGCACCGCTTCATCGCAAACGAATTTTAGACATCGGTTCCAGCAACGGTTACTACATGTTCCGCATGGCCGCCTTTGATCCGTCCCTGGTGGTGGGACTGGAACCCCAACACACCTTTTACTTTCAATACCTGGCCCTGCAAAAATATTTAAAATTGCCCCGAGTGGTCAATCTTCCCTTTACCTTTGACGAATTTCCCGTGGCAGATCATTATTTTGATACGGTTTTTTGCATGGGGGTTCTTTACCACCGGAAATCTCCCTTGGAAATGTTGAAAAGAATCCACGATTCCCTGAAAAAAGGGGGAGAACTGGTGCTGGAAAATCTCATCATCAACTCCACCGAAGATCTCTGTCTTTTTCCCGAAGATCGATACGCAAAAATGCGAAATGTTTTTTTCATTCCCAGTATCAAGGCTATGACTTCCTGGCTGAAACGTACTGGATTTGACACTATCCGCTGTGTGGATGTTTCCCCCACCACCCCGGGGGAACAGCGAAAAACCCCATGGATTCAAACGGAGTCATTGGATGATTTCCTGGATGTGGCAGACCCCCAGAAAACCGTGGAAGGCTATCCGGCACCGGTGAGGGCCATTTTTATTGCCACTGCTTCTTAATTTGGCTCTTCGTGGAGAGTGTACCGTTAATTTTTACGGCCCACCAGGGTGGCCATGAGGCTGCTTTGGTTATTATGACGTTCTTTGCGCTCCTCATAAAATAGAATGTGCAAATTCAGGAAGGCGTGGAGGAGTTCATTTCTTCTCAATAGATAATTTCGATGGTGGGGGTGTCCCCCTTCTTCATCCGTTCCCTCCAGAAAGGATTTGAAAATCAACACCCCTCCTTTTTTAAGCCCTTCTTGTATCTGGGGAAAGAGACGTCGATCCAGAAATCGGACATTGATGATTAACTGATAATGATTCCGGGGGATTTCCCAGGTATCCAGATCCATGCACAGTGTATTAATATCTGGATCACGGTCTTTTAGGCGATTCGTGGCAATGTTTGAAATATCCACCGCATCCACGGCAAATCCTTTTTTTGCCAGAAAAATGCTGTTTCTGCCGTTGCCACAGGCAATGTCCAGGGCCCGGCCTGGCGTGACCCTGTCATGGTATTTTATGACATTGTCTGTGGGGGCATTGGCTTTGATGTCATCATTGTACTTGGAATTCCATTTTTGTCGGTCTTTGTCGCTCATATCAAATACTTTTCATTTGCCCATGAAGGGTGTCGTTAATAGATGAGAACGTCATTTTTCCTGCCTTGACCCGGTCAATTTATCCCAACACCCTGGAAAAAGCCACCAGAAAAGTCTTTTTTGAAAAATAGATATGGTTGAATTCAAGGAGGGCTGGAAGCCTTCCATTGGTATTTACTTGAGTTTTCGAAAAATAATTTTATTTTAATATCAGTATATTAGAACATGTAACGCTATGGTGGTATGCTTATTGCTAGTATAAAAAAGATAGACAAAAATAAAAATATATGTCCTAATAAAGCTTTATTATTACTTTACTTTATTAGCACTACAACGACACTTCGCTTATTTTAGTAAAATCGAGTATCAAAAGGTAGATAAATGAACTTTAGAATTCCCTCCCAACAGGGTGGATCATGAAAGTGTCGCTGTAGTGTTAGCACAATATATTAAAGAAAAAGGAAGGAAGGAAGGCAGGCAGGCAGGCAGGCAGGAAGGCACACAGAAAACTGTAATGGCATTGGTTCGAAATGCCCGCAAAAAGGGACTGTCTGAAGAAATAATCGCACAGGTTGTAGATATAGACGTAAAGCTGGTTCGACAGGTATTAAAAAATGAGCCGGTGGGGATTCCGGTGCATCTGCTGTCAGACATCTGAACACAGACCCCGATTAATAATAAGTGTTGACAGATTTATCTGTATTAAATATAAAGTTCAAAGTTTGAACTGGTTGCAGGCAAAGCCCTTGTGTAATCCAGGCGGCGGAGCTATATAACCTGTCAGGATGCAATTGTTTCGAAGTAACTCCCTACTTTTTACAACCCGTTGATTTAACAGTTCATAAAATGGAAATTCCTATACTATTAACTTATAACCCATTAATAACAAAAGGTTAGCGGGGTCAGACCCCGAATTATGAAAAGAGCATTGATAACCGGGATAACCGGACAGGATGGTGCTTATCTGGCGGAGCTTTTGCTGGATAAGGGGTATGAGGTTCATGGCATCAAACGAAGGTCCTCTTTGTTTAATACGGATCGTATTGATCATCTTTACCAGGAACCCCACGAGGCCAAACGGCGGTTTATCCTTCATTATGGGGATCTTACTGACGCCACTAATTTGATTCGTATTCTGCAGTTGGTGCAGCCCGACGAGGTTTATAACCTGGCGGCCCAGAGCCATGTGGCTGTCTCCTTTGAATCTCCGGAATACACGGCGGATACCGATGGGCTTGGCACCCTGCGCATCCTGGAAGGCATCCGCCTCCTGGGACTTGAAAAGCGAACAAAATTTTACCAAGCATCCACCTCGGAGCTGTTCGGCAAGGTACAGGAGATCCCCCAGACGGAAACCACCCCGTTCTATCCCCGAAGCCCCTATGCCGTGGCCAAGCTCTACGCCTACTGGATCTGCGTCAACTACCGCGAAGCCTACGGGATATATGCCTGCAACGGCATTTTATTCAACCATGAATCCCCCCTGCGCGGCGAAACCTTTGTCACTCGCAAGATCACCCGGGCCCTGGCCCGCATCAGCCTCAATCTTCAGGAGTGCCTCTACCTTGGTAACCTGGATGCCAAACGTGACTGGGGCCACGCCAAGGATTATGTAAGGATGCAGTGGCTCATGCTCCAGCAGGATACGCCTGAAGATTTTGTCATTGCCACAGGCACGCAGCACTCGGTGAGGGATTTTGTAACCATCGCCGCCAATGAACTGGGAATTGAGCTCACCTGGCATGGCAAAGGTATAGATGAAAAGGGCATTGACACCAAAACAGGTAACAGCATTGTGGCCGTGGATCCCAAATACTTCCGACCCACAGAAGTGGAAACCTTACTTGGCAACCCGGCCAAAGCCAAAGAAAAACTTGGCTGGACCCCTAAAATACCCTTTAAAGACTTGGTAACAGAAATGGTGCAGCATGATCTGGAAGACGCCAAAAAAGATAACCTGTGCCAAACCCACGGTTTCAACACCTACAACTACAACGAGTAATCAGAGTCTACAGTCATGAATCCATTTTCAAAAATATATATTGCTGGCCATAAAGGAATGGTGGGTTCCGCCATCCACCGCTGCCTTGCCGCCAAAGGCTACACAAATATAATTGGAAAAACCCACGCCGATCTGGATCTCATCCGTCAAAAAGGTGTGGAAGATTATTTTGCCCAGGAAAAACCCGATTACGTGGTGCTGGCCTCGGCCAAGGTTGGGGGCATCGGTGCCAACAGCACCTACCGGGGACAGTTCATCTATGAGAATTTGATGGTTCAGTCCAATGTCATCCACGCGGCATACACCCATGGTGTCAAAAAGCTTTTGTTCCTGGGTTCCAGCTGCATCTATCCCAAGCTTGTCCCCCAGCCCATGAAGGAAGATGCCCTGTTAACCATGCCCCTGGAGCCCACCAACGAGCCCTACGCCATTGCCAAGATTGCCGGTATCCGCATGTGCGACGCCTACAACCGCCAGTACGGCACCAATTTTATCTCTGCCACGCCCACCAATCTTTACGGCCCGGGGGACAATTACCACCCGGAAAATTCCCATGTGCTCCCGGCCCTGATCCGGCGCATGCACGAGGCAAAGGAGAGCAACGCAGACAGCGTCACCATCTGGGGCACAGGAACGCCATTGCGTGAATTCCTTTATGCCGATGACCTGGCCGAGGCCTGCGTGTTCCTGCTGGAAAATATCAATTACAAGGATATCTCCTTTGAAGATGCCAGTGGCACGGTGCAGGCCCATATCAACATCGGATCTGGCAGTGAAATCACCATCCGGCAATTGGCCGAAACCGTGAAAAATGTCGTGGGTTTCAAAAATAAGCTTATCTTTGATTCTTCTAAACCGGACGGTACCCCCAGAAAACTCATGGACTCCACCCGGTTTATGAACCTTGGCTGGCAACCCAGAACAGACTTGAAAAAAGGCATAGCGCTGGCCTACAAGGATTTTTTGGGCCAGGCATGACTCCGCCCCAGTCTCCAAATGAAGCAATACCATCCCAATAATAACACCAATAAGCCAAGCCTGACACCAGGCTTGATTGACATGGGTTTGTGTTCACGGCGGCGCAGCCGCAGTAAATACAAAGCAAACCCCAGCCCAAAAAGCAAACAATCCAGCACCCAGTACCTAAAACCAAGTACCCAAAACCCTTAAACCCCACTTTTGACCCCCAAAAAGTGCCTTCTAAGAACAAAAAACCCCCTTTTTTGAACCAATAATGCATTAATACCAACCACTTAACTGGTTCAGACCCCGCTATCAATGAGGTGATCGAATGAGAACAGAGAAAATAAAAGATGAAATCCGTAGTTTGGAATTATCTGAAAAACTTCTGCTTGTTGAAGATATATGGGATTCTATTGCCTTTAGTAATTCCGTCATTCCCATGCCAATGTGGCAAAAGCAAGAGCTTGATAGAAGGTATAATGAATACAAAAAAGGAAAGCTTGAGCTTCATGATTGGGAAGAAGTGCATAAAAAATTACGGCAAAAATACAAATGAAATTACGTTACACGCACAGAGCCATGGATGATGTTGAATCAGCATTTGTTTGGTATGAAAAACAAAGAAGAGGATTAGGTTTTGAGTTTTTGGATTGTGTAGAGATTGCTGTGAAATCAATTTTGGAGGATCCAAAACTATATAGAATCTATTACTCCCTCTTTAGGGGGGCTGTGATAAGAAGATTTCCCTTTTCAGTATTCTATATAATTGAAGATAAACAAATTGTGGTGCATTCAGTTTTTGACAACAGGCAAGATCCTGTCAAAAAGCCATAACACTTTTGAGTATAATGAATAATTATGAAAAAAAAGTGAATATTCGGGTTGTCACTGTAAATGTTTGGCCAGTGCCCCATATTCGCTTAGTTGGGACTGCGTAGCATACTATTGCTATGTGAGCAGGCCCAAATGAGTGAAGATGGGGTGCTGGCCGAATATTTACAAAAAAATGGCACAAGTCTGTATTGTATGTAGCAACTACATACGAAATTCAATGATCGTACTTTTCTTCACTTTGAGTATATATTCCACAAGTTGTTTGACTTGAACTACGACTCAACTTTAAGTTATGCTGACCATGCTGGTTTTAGAACCGGTTTCAAGGATGTGGGCAAAGCGGTGAACGGCATGGCCGTCATTGATACCTTGGGCTGGGCCGTCATTGATACCTTGGGCTGGGCCACCCTGTCCGTGGCTGGGTGGTGGGCCTGGGGGGGCAACCGCAAACGAAATACCCCGGAATTTGTCCCCTGACCCCCAACTTCTGACATAAGCGAGCCTTAAATTGCTGTTTTTGCCCCCCAAAAGTGGCCTTTAAGAGCTTATTTCGGACTTTTTTAAAGCAAATTAATTATAATAACAAAAGGTTAGCGGGGTCAGACCCCGATTATACCCCGATTATATGAACCAGACCATAAACCTGTCCAAAAAGTTGAGACCCAACACCAGCAACCGTAACAAGGCTCAAAATCCTTAAATCCCACTTTTTGACCCCAAAAAGTGCACTCTAAGAGCAAAAAAACCCCTTTTTTGAACCAATAATGCATTAATACCAACCACTTAACTGGGTCAGACCCCATGAAATCATCAATGAGTGTATTGAAAAAAGCGAATCTGGACAAACTTTTCAATAAGATTGTCGTAAAATCGGAAGAGATGACGATTGCAGAAACCTATCAAGAAAAATGTGACGCCATTTCGGGACTGACTCATTTTTTTGCAAGCAATGGGTTTGAACACTATTTTACAGTCAATCCCCGAAATTTAGAAGATGAAATCGCTTCATGCCGAGAATCATATCGGAAAAATAAAGATTCCAATGAAGCCTCTTTTTATCTTCATATGTCACGAACAGAAGAAGAGTATATTGAAAAGAGACTTTATTCAAATATATACGGCAATCACGTTGATACTTTTTTCTTAGAAAAATATCGACAGACACAAAAAAAAGCGGATAAAGTCCTGTTGTGTGAGCTTAAATTGAGCAGCTCGGCGCAATCGAGAATTCTGTTTGCCGTTTTTTTTAATGCCGCCTCTCAATTGTGTTTCGATTACATTACCATTAGAAAGAGAAAGTGGAATCGGTCTATCGATATTGAAAACGATATAAAATTTCTTTCTGCAACGACTGATATCGAAGCTATCGAAACCTTGGTGCGTGCTTTTCCTGAAGAGGAAGAAAAAATAGAAAAAGAGAGTGAGATCCGGAAAGAGAAAAATGATAAAAACAGGATAAAAAAAGACAAAATCAAAGACTTGTCCACCAAAGCCGTTATCTCCAGGATAAAAACACTTTTGGACGAAAAGAAGATTTCCTGTCGGATTCATGAGCGCTATCATGTGCTCCAAATCATTTTGGATATGAAAAAAGGCAAAACTGTCATAAATGTGCCCAAAAAAAATATCAAAACCAAGCTCGAACTCATCCCTTCCTTATGTGAAACAATCGTCGAAGCGGATAAATTGAATATTCACTGTAAGTATAATCAAAATATGTAATCGACTCGGGAAATCCAAAACCCAAAAGCCTTTCTCCATTCTCTTGTTTTTTTTAAAAAAAAGAGTTCAAGGCAAGGCAAAGGAACGATAGTGTGGAGAAATGATTAAAATCGATACGGTACAACTGCTTTACATTTTGAGTCACACACCGGCCGAGCAGAATATCATGCTTGTGGGCGCGCATGGTATTGGAAAATCACAGATATTGAAGAGCTATTATGAAAAAGAGAAAAAAATGCCGTTGGTCAGCTTTTTTCTGGGGCAAATGAGTGATCCCGGAGATTTGATCGGCTTGATGCATAAAAATGAAAAGAACGGTCATTCCGAATTTCTGTCTCCCTATTGGTGGCCTGACCAGGATGAGCCCATTGTCCTGTTTTTGGATGAGTTGAATCGTGCCAGACCGGAAATTTTGCAATCTGTTATGGATTTGACGCTGAACAGAACGTTGGCAGGGAAGTCCTTACCTAAGGGCAGTATTGTCATTTCTGCGATAAATTATGGCGATCAATATCAGATTACGGATCTGGATCCATCCTTGGTGTCACGGTTCAATATTTACGAATTTGCCCCAACCCATGAAGATTGGATGGTTTGGGCAAACAGAGAGAATATTGACCATAGAGTCATTCACTTCATCCAAAAACATCCAGATTTTTTGGATGGTGCAAATGAATTTTCCCATTCCGATGACCTGCTCGAACTTGAAAAGAGACCGGATCGACGTGCCTGGGAGAGGGTGTCGAACCTTATAAAATCGGTTGATCGGATTGACGAACGGTATGTGACGATCATTGCGGGAATTGTCGGGGTTGCAGCAAGTGTCAATTTTAAAAAAAGCATACAAGAGATCAGTCGGCTTAATCCTGAAAAAGTGTTGTTCCATTTCAACACCAAACTGTTTAACGGTTTCAAATTACAAGACTATATTCTACTCAATGAAAATATTTTTCTCTATTTGAACAAGGATAACCATGCTAAAAAAAAGAAGAAGCTGATCGGGAATTTAGTAAAATATATCAAACATCTGAAAAAAGCCGACTTTCAAGAAGCGGTTGCCCATTTTGCGTCTCAATTGGATAACCCGAATTTTGAAACCGTCTTGACATTGTTCTTTGTCGATTCGGATGAATTGATGCTTGAAATATCGGAATATATTGAGAGTATTGCGTTGTAAAAGGGGATAGCAGCAAAAAAAATGATGGCTGCAAGAGAAAAAATAACGAAAATCGTTGAAAAATGGTATTTGTGCGAACCCCTCTATTTTGCGGTCTGGACACTACACAAAGTAGAACCGAATACACGCATTAAAACGATCCGGGTACAAAGGGGACATGTGGAGTACAATCCGGTTTTTATCGATTCTCTGAGCCCGGAAGATCTGGAGTCTGTACTCTCTTTCGAGGCCATGAGGATTGTTTTGAAACACCCTTATTCCAGAAAAAAAGATCTGCCTGATATTTCTTATCTGGCAAGCAATATCACGATTAAGGAATATATCGAGACCACGGGATTGGGATTTTTATCTGCAAGAGAATTTTTTGGTTCCCATGAGTATGACAGAAGGCATTTTGAATTTTACTATGACAAAATTCTTGAACGTGCCCAAACTGTTTTTCAGAAAAAAAAAGAAAGTGACAGTGGT
>Ga0208900_1000890_pt1 | contig 17337 bp, 15 predicted proteins | sample AntAceMetag02UKK_FD_184763 | JGI IMG/M metagenome (GOLD analysis project Ga0208900, IMG submission 184763) | Saline lake microbial communities from Ace Lake, Antarctica - Antarctic Ace Lake Metagenome 02UKK (SPAdes) (version 2) | ecosystem: Environmental > Aquatic > Non-marine Saline and... | reverse complement strand
CTTCGGCAAACTTTACTTCAACGTTTTCTAGTATTGGTCCAACGGTCCCAAATTTAATATTTGGCCAAACAGAATGGTTAACGGCAACTACCGGAGATGTTTCAGTAAGGCCGTAGCCCTCAATCACGCGCATGCCTGCTGCCCAAAATACCCTGGCCAAGCGGGGTTGCAAGGCAGAACCACCCGAAACAATAATTTTTACGTTTCCGCCAAGAGCCTCACGCCATTTGCTAAAAACCAACTTGTCAGCAATTTTCAATTGGGCTTCGTAAATGGGGCCGTTGGCACCATTCAATTCATAACGCAGCCCGAGGTTCAGTGCCCAGAAGAAAATCCTCTTTTTAATACCTGTCAGGTCTTTTCCTTTGGCAACAATCTTATCAAAAACCCGCTCCAGCAATCGCGGAACCGTATTAAAGCCATCCGCCTTTATCTCTTTCATGTTGGCAGGGATGGTACCGAAATTTTCGGCATAGTAAATACTGATCCCTTTATACTGAAATTTGTAGTTCACCATCCGCTCATAGATGTGGCACAACGGCAAAAAGCTCAAAACTTTGTGCTGATGGTCGAGGGGCTGGATGTATGAAGTTGCTATAAAATTGCTAACGATGTTCTGGTGCGAAAGCATCACCCCTTTACTCGATCCGGTTGTGCCCGAGGTATAGATGAGTGTAGCCAGTTCTTCAGGCCGGATGCTGGCTTTGAGTTTCAGTACTTCCTCCTTGTATTTATCTTCAAGGGCTTTTCCGATTTCGATGATCTCCGACCAGCTTCTCACCCCTTCTACCTCGTTGATGGTAAAAATATGATGGATTGATTGAAGTTTTTCGACCAGTCCCTTTAATTTATTGTGCAGCAATTTATCCGAGATAATGATTGCCTTTACATCGGAATGTTTCAGGATATGTTCATAGTCTTCGAGGCTAATGGTTGGATAAATGGGTACATGCACAATGCCAACCTGCATCATGCCCATATCGGTGATGTTCCATTCGGGCCTGTTGTTGGTAACGGTGGCAATTTTATCACCACGCTTAAAACCAAGATCCAGTAATCCATAACTAAAGTAATATGAGTTTTGGATGTAATCGTCGGTAGAGTACTTAACCCAAGTACCATTTGTTTTGCCTGCCAGTACATCATCTTTTTGATAATGTTTGGTATATCTGTCTAATAAGTCAAAAATGCGGGTAACTTCCATTTAAGTTTGTATTAATGGAACCAAAATTAGTTATTTTCGCCAATTAAGCGATAAATGAGAAATGAAGCTATTCGCAAACAAACTACTTGTGGGGATGATAAGCCTTATTTAAAAATCTTGACATTGTGTACTTAATAAATATTTCATCCTTACGGGCAACCTAATTTTGATTTTCCTGTCTCATGGTGGAGACTACTCGACGAACTAAAAAAAATTGACAAAAGCCATTCTAAATAGTAATTTCCGGAATTTATTAGGAAACTCAACAAAATTCTCAATACTTGTTTTTTTGTTTGTGGCCCTTTTTAATCTTTCTGTCTCTTCACAGGAAAAGATTGGACTAATAACAAGTAATTTTGGCGGTATCCATTCGTCACAAATTAATCCTGCCCTAACTGCTAACTCAAAAGTTTTTTTTGATTTCAACCTGCTTAGCACAGATATTTTTCTTGAAAACAACTTCTTATTTATACATAAAGAAGATTATCGCTTTGGTGATTTTTTATCTTTCACCCCACAATTCCCTGATTATGGTGAACCTGGTTCAGGGGTGGATTATACCATAAACCAAGAGCCTGTTGATGCCTATCAGCAAACGGAGATTATGGGGCCTTCCTTGTCCTATTCGCTAGGCAGGCAGTCCGTCGGGATTTTTACCAATATCAGGCAAATTGCATCTGTTAATGACTTGCCCCAGGATATTGCAATTTTGATGTATGAGGGTCTTGAGGTTGATACTTTGTACGGGGTTGAACAGAAGCATGGTGCATTTGATATTTCGACATTGGGTTGGTGGGAGTTGGGTGGGAACTATGCCTATACTTTTATTAAGCAGAGGAAAAATGTATTTTCGTTTGGTGTCAATATCAAAGCTTTGTTTGGATATGCCGGCCTTAGTGCAAATGCCAGGAGTGTTGATTATTCCCTGGTTATTGAAGATTCACTATCGATTGCCAACCTCGATGCTGATGTTGGGTTTTCTGCGCCAATCGACTTCGAAACCAACGATTATCCTGCAAGTGGGGCGACTTTCAAAGGTAAGGGCCTTTCTGCTGATTTTGGATTTACCTATGTGAGAAAAAAGGAAATGCAGCTCAGGGCCGATCCGGAGAAGTTTTGCGAGTACGAGCATGATGATTATATTTTTAAATTAGGTGTTTCGATGCTTGACCTGGGAAAAATTACATTCAATGAAAATGCCCAACAAAATACTTACGATAATGTGAGTGCTGACCTGGGACGTGTTGATACACTTGGTTTTGGAAGTGTTAACGATCTCACGAAAACATTCAGTGCTTATTTTTATAATGGGGATTCAACGGCTTCGTTTGTGGCCAATTCCTTCCAGTTGGGTTTGCCCACACGGCTTAGTGTGCAGGTCGATTATCAGTATTATCCAAAATGGTATTTAAATACAACTATTGTTTTACCTGTAAAAATGGCCGAAAACCAACTGCGCAGACCATCGCAGGCAATACTCAGCCTTCGTTACGAAACATCAAAAGTTGAAGTGAATATGCCATTGTCTTTTTATAATTTTGGGAAGCCCCGATTAGGCCTGTTTGTTCGTTTCTATTATTTTAGTATCGGTACCGATAACCTAAGCGGGCTATTCAGTTTCAACGATTTTACCGGACTCGACCTCTATTTTTCAGCAAAATTCTTTCTTGATAAAGGCCGTTGTGCGGTTTACAAACCTTCAAGCGATTGCAGGCATTTGGCGTTTTAGGGGTTTATATGGTTGAATTGCCTGCCTCGACAAAACCCTATTCCTGAAAGCTACTATTGCTAACATGTTAACAATGTTTTTAAGTTATCAAATTAATTTAGAAGCAGGTCAGCCTAGCCGGCCCGCTTTGCCGTAGCTCCAGCGAGGCGGACAAGGCTGGTTTACACTGGTTGGACGGATTTTTTTATCCGTTAAGTCCGTGCTAATCCGCGTCAGTTCTTCCCATTTGTGTGTCCTTCCCATCTAGAAATAGTGGGCTGCAAAAAGTCCACCATAACCAACATGTTTAAGGTGTGAAATTATTTCCATGTAGTACCCGCCGTACTACTTTCTCAGGCGGGGCTTGTCCAGCTTAGGATAATCGGGTGAAAACGGTGTTAATGGTGATTTGATATTTGATTTCAGTTAGAATTACAGAGACATTCGCCCATTTCAATTTTCTCATTTTTTTATGGAGGAAAGTTGGACTTTCAGCTTGTATCATGTTCCATTATTCCATTACTCCATTACTTCTATTACCCCAAAACTCCACAGCTCCAGCACAATGTCGACAAGTTGTATTTCGTTGCCAAAAATTTTCTAATCAATTACATCAGTCATAATGTGCGTATTTTCCATAATTGTATTGCTGTTTGATGCAAAACAATTAGAATCCTGATTGCCGAAAATAGGAAGTTTTTTTATTTTTTTTAATTGGAAAGTTGAAATTCTATTATCTTTGCACTCCGTTTTTAAATGGTGCTTGTAGCTCAGCTGGTTAGAGCACTGGATTGTGGTTCCAGGGGTCGTGGGTTCAAATCCCATCAGGCACCCAAAAAAAGCCGCTCGTTTGAGCGGCTTTTTTTATGCCAGAAGGTTAAATGTCCTAAAGTTTATCAATCTACTTAGGAATTAACTGTCTCCTCAACCTCTTCAATCGTAATTGGAATCCGTTTGCCAATAAGTTGTGAGCCCGTTTCCGTGACCAAAATATCATCCTCCAGCCTGATTCCACCAAATCCGATGTATTCTTCAACTTTGTTGTAATTGATAAATTGGCTGTGTTTGCCTTCTTTGCGCCACATCTCGAAAAGAGCGGGTACAAAATAGATTCCCGGTTCGTTGGTGAGTACAAATCCTTTTTCCAATTTGCGGCCTAACCTGAGATAGGCTGTTCCGAATTGCTGAATGCGTTTGGTTTCTTCATCATAACCCACATGATCTTCGCCCAGGCCTTCCATGTCGTGTACATCCATTCCCATCATGTGGCCGAGGCCGTGTGGGAAAAACATGGCATGGGCGCCATTCTTCACCGCTTCATCCACATTGCCCTGCATCAGGCCTAAATCTTTTAATCCGCTTGCGATTACTTTTGCAGCCAACAAGTGGATGTCCTGGTATTTTACGCCGGGTTTAATGGCAGCGGTGGCAGCATTGTTGGCATTTAAAACTATTTGGTAAACATCCCTTTGCCTGGGGGTGAATTTCCCACCAACAGGAATAGTCCGGGTAAAATCAGAAGCATAATTTGTAACCGTTTCTGCACCGGCATCCGATAGTAACAACCTGCCTTTTTCAAGTACCTGGCTGTGGTCGTGGTTATGAAGTGTTTCGCCATTTTGCGATAGGATAACAGGAAAGGAAACCATTGCGCCACGCGACAGTGCAATACCTTCCATTGTACCGGCTATTACACGTTCTAGTTCACCAGGCTGAGCCATTCTCATAGCAGTAGTATGCATTTCGTATCCAATGGCAGCAGCTTTTTCAAGCTCAATAATTTCGTATTTGTCTTTGACATTGCGTAAACTAACAACGGCCTTGATTAGTTCAACAGAAACTTGTTCGGCCTGCTCTTCGATCTTAATTCCGCTTAATTCCTGAAACAAGATTTTTCCTTCACCACGATAAAGTGGCAGATAATGGACTTTTCTGCCGTGGCTTATTGTTTTCTTGATGTATTCGGTCAAGTCATTAAAAGGCTTTGTTTTGCTAACTGCTACTTTAGCAGCGTTATCTTTTACTGATGGTTGCGGTCCCATCCAAATAATATCATCAATTTCAACGTCATTGCCAAAAATGATATCGTCACCTGAATCGAAATCAACTACCCCGGCCAAACCTTGCAGGTTGAGGCCAAAAAAATAAAGAAAATTACTATCCTGCCTGAAATGAAAAGTGTTTGAGGGATAATTCATCGGTGAATCATTGTTGCCCAAAAAAACGGCAATCCCATTATTGATTTTTGATTTTAACGCTTCGCGACGTTGCTTGTAAACTTCTGGTTTAAACATATGCTTTAATATTTTAGATGTTATAATTTTTATTGGCAACAAATGTAAAGAATTTTGGGGGTAAGTGGGGCTTTTTGATGATCTGAAAAAAACAACCCGGCCTTCGGACAAGCTACCAGCAGGGTTGTTTTGCAAAACTATTCGATCCACCAACCGGCGGATTCAGGAAACCGGCCGGTTCAGTGGCAGCTATCCGGCCATACCTTTTGAGCTATGGGATTAGCAGACGGAAGCCCACGTTGTTGCTGTTGGTAACGTTGCCAAAAACTGCCTCACCCCCAACCCCTCTCCGTTTTCGGAGAGGGGAGCGTTCTCGCCCGGGATTTATGGTTGCATTCTAAAGAGATGTTCTTCGTGCATTAAGAAACGCAAAAACACGAACATCAAACAAATCACATACTCCCACGAAATTAAAACACAAATACTGGGAGCAACCGCTCCCTTCCCCAATTTGGGGAAGGACCGGGGTTGGGGCAATTATTTGGAATTAATCGCCACCCTAAGTTTCTCAAGAACACCATTCATATTATTCATTACCTCTTCATTTTTAAATCTGATGATGGTCAATCCAAAATTTTTAAGTTCTTCTTCCCTGCCCTCGTCATGTTCTTTTACTTCCGATACATCATGAATTCCCCCATCAACCTCCACAACCAACATCTTTTCATGGCAATAAAAATCTACAATAAACCTGCTCATAGGGTGCTGCCTTCTGAATTTTAACCCTTCGAATCTCCTGTTGCGCAACTTTTTCCAAAGCAATTCTTCTGCTTCAGTTGTTTGTTTGCTTAGCTTTTGTGCCCTGTCAAAGATTTGGGGCTTTGCACCGTAATGGTAAAATCGATTTGATGTGTTTTGAAGTTTGGCCATAGTTTTTATTGGTTTCTATGTATGTTGTTGCTGCGGGATTTATGTGTTTAGTAAAGATTGTACTAAGATAGGGGAAATGTGTTAATATGAATATGCCGGGGCTAAAACAGCCTCACCCCGGCCTCTCTCCAAAAATGGAGAGAGGAGCGTTCTTGCCTGGGATTAGTGGGTGTTTTCAAAAGAGATTGTCTTCGCTCACACAATAGCACAAAAATACGAATATCAAGCAAAAAATTAACTCTTAAGCAATTAAAACACAAATCTCAGGAATTACCTTACCCTTCCCCGTACCGGGGAAGGGATTGGGTTGGGGCGGCCTCACCGATTGATCCTCTCCACTCAACCTTCACCATGTTATGGTTGGCAGCGGGGGATATTCCGGGAATGGGCTGCAATTTGTCCAATCCGGAAATTCATTACTTTTGCAACATTGTTGCAAAAGTAATAAAGCATGCAAGCTGGTAAAATTTTAAAAAGTTTTGGACTTTACGATACTGTTAGCAGGTCAGACATCCTTCAGGTATTGCTTGAAAGCCAACTTGCTTTGTCGGTTGCTGAAATTAAGGCAACACTGAAACATGGCTGCGATAGGATAACACTTTACCGAAACCTGAAATTACTGACTAAAAAAGGTATTCTTCATCAAATTGTAGTTGATGGCCAGGTATCGAAGTATGTGTTGCCTGATAGTATTGTGGAGCCCGACGTGCATTACTCTGAACACCTGCATTTTAGATGTATGTGCTGCGGCCAGGTAAAATGCTTTACCCAGTACACACTCGACGACATGGAGTTACCACAAGGGTATAAAATGCTGGGGGCTAATTTTGTGGTATTCGGAATTTGCAATTTATGTAACAAAAACTAATGCAAGAATTATGAAAGTAACGGCCTGCCGAAAAGCACATTTTAATGCCACACACCGATTGCACAATCCAAACTGGAGTGACGAAAAGAATGAACTGGTTTTTGGGACTTGCAATAACCCGAACTATCATGGGCATAATTATAATTTGATAGTTAAGGTGAAGGGCGGGATTGATCCTGAGACGGGTTATGTGATGGACATGAAAAAACTCAAAGACATTGTTGACGAACATATTGTGCAACGATACGACCACAAAAACCTCTATCTTGATGTGGATGATTTTAGCGATGTTAATCCAAGTGCTGAATATATTGTGGTGAAGATTTGGGATATCCTCCGCGAGCAGATCGATAATAAGTTTGAGCTATCACTTGTCCTGTATGAAACTGACAGGAATTTTGTGGAGTATGATGGGAATTAGCGTTTGGCGTTTGGCGTTTGGCGTTTGGCGTTTAGCGTTTGGCGTTTGGTGTTTGATATGATGATTGATAGGAGTCTGTATGGATGACTTGTGACGGATGCCTCCCAACATAGACTGTAAACTGCAGACTGAGAAATGCGGACTGAGAGCTGAAGACTGTAAACTGCTGACTGAGAACTGCCGACTGCCGACTGAGAACTGCCGACTGCGAACTGCCGACTGCGAACTCAGAATAATTATTTTTAACCATTCGCACATAATGACAGGAATTGCACATAAAGCGGTAAAAGGGATTTTGATACTGCCCATCAGGTTTTATCAGTATGCCATATCGCCACTTACCCCGGCAGCATGCCGGCATGTGCCTAGTTGCTCCGAATATTCGGTGCAGGCCCTCAATACCCACGGGCCACGAAAGGGTGGATGGTTGGCATTAAAACGTATAGGCAGGTGCCATCCGTGGGGTACATCAGGATTTGACCCTGTACCAAAATTTTTGATCAAAAAATTAGATATGAAGAAATATTCACTTTCAAATAAAAGTCTTCCAAAATGCGACTTGCTTAAGCAGATGCTGCTTTTGATAGTTGCAGTTTTTGGCTTACTGATGATAAATTCTTGCAATAACCAGCAAAAGAAACCACAGAATAATAATGAAAAAATCAAAATACTCGTAAGCATTTCGCCGCAAAAATATTTTACCGAAAAAATTGGTGGAGATAAAGTTGAGGTGGATGTTTTAATTCCAGCCGGGACTAATCCCCACTTATATGACCCCACTCCAGGACAACTAACCGAAATTGCAGAAACTGACATCTATTTTTACAATGGGCACCTCGGCTTTGAAAAATATTGGATAGAAAATATACTTGAATCCAATGAGCAACTGATACCTGTAAAACTTAGCAAGGGTGTTCAATTGCTGAGTGAGAGCAGCTGCAGTGGCCACAATCATGAAGGCCATAATCATGGTGTCGATCCGCACATTTGGCTATCAACAAAAAATGCCAGGGTTATTGCTGCCAATATTTATGAAAGCCTGATTGAGAACTACCCACAACACAAGGCGTATTTTGAAACAAACTATATCGCATTACTTGATGAAATCAATACTCTGGAGAATGAGATAATTGCAAAACTGGCAGATGTCGCAGACAGAAAATTCATGATTTTCCATCCCACGCTTTCTTATTATGCCGATCAATTTAACCTGGAGCAAATACCTATTGAATTTGAAGGCAAGGAACCGACTCCAAGACGATTGAAGAACTCGATTGACCTGGCAAAAGAGGCGGGCATAAAAACCATATTTATCCAAAAGGAGTTTGATGCAGAAAATGCTGCAATTATTGCTGAAGAGCTGGGCAGTACCCTGGTACAAATCGATCCCTTGTCAGAAGATTGGCATGGGACCCTTGTCTTTATTACGGATCAAATTGCAAACGCATCTAATAATTAAAGCTGTATGGAAACTTTGGTCAAGTTAGAATCGGTAAGTGCTGGCTATGGTAACGAGGTCATCCTGAAGGATGCGGACCTTGCTATCGAGGAGCAGGATTTCATTGGTGTAGTTGGCCCCAACGGTGGAGGAAAATCAACGTTGGTAAAAGTAATTGTTGGTTTGCTAAAACCCCTTTCGGGCAAAATAATTTTTCATCCGGGCCATGACGATCCCGGACATCGATGCCTGATCGGTTACCTTCCACAATTTACACAATTCGATAGAAAATTCCCGATCTCTGTACTGGATGTGGTTTTGTCGGGCATTGCCGACGGGCGAAAACCCTTTAAAAGGTTCTCGGATAAAGAGGTCAATCAGGCTCTTGAAATTATTGCTCAAATGGGGATATCTGCGATTGCAAAAGAAAATATCGGGGAACTATCGGGTGGCCAGATGCAACGGGTATTTCTTTGTCGGGCGATTATTTCGCATCCGAAATTGCTGATACTCGATGAGCCTAATACTTTTGTTGACAACAAGTTTGAGAATGACCTGTACCAAACCTTGAAGGATTTGAATAAAAAAATGGCCATCGTAATGGTGTCGCACGATATCGGTACCATTACCAGCTATGTAAAAACTATAGCCTGTGTAAATCGCGAATTGCATTATCATAAATCGAATATCATTACCGAACAACAACTGGCTGCCTACAACTGTCCTATTCAGATTATTGCACATGGCGAGGTACCACATACAATTTTAGAAACCCACAATCACTAGAAATGGATTCGTTAATAGAACTATTTGGATACTCGTTTTTTCAGAACGCAATTTTGGCAGCTTTATTCACAAGCATCAGTTGTGGTATTGTGGGGGCATATATTGTTGCCAAACGTATCGTTTTCATCAGCGGGGGCATTACCCATGCTTCGTTTGGAGGGATTGGTATTGGATATTTCTTTGGCTTCAGCCCGCTATTGGGGGCCATGCTTTTTAGTGTAATGTCGGCTCTGGGAATTGAGTACCTTTCTAAAAAGAGTGAAATCAGGGAGGACTCTGTGATTGCCATACTCTGGTCCCTGGGAATGGCCATTGGCATTATTTTTATATTCCTCACTCCTGGCTACTCAACCAACTTAATGAGCTATCTTTTTGGAAATATCCTTACGGTTTCGAAACTGAATATTTACCTGCTTGGTAGCCTTTGTATAGTGTTGGTTGGGATTTTTTATTTTATGTATAAAACCATTCTTTTCGTTGCATTTGATGAGGAATTCGCCCGTGCAATAAAGCTGCCGGTGGAATTCACCAACTATCTAATGATTACACTGGTTGCCCTGACAATCGTATTGAATATACGTGTTGTCGGAATCATTCTCGTTATATCATTGCTCACCATTCCACAAACCATTGCAGGCATTTATAGCAAAGATTTTAAGAAAATCATTCTGTTATCAATCATCATTGGGTTCGCCGGATCGTTTTTTGGCTTATTGATCTCCTATTATTTCAATATCCCGTCGGGGGCGACCATAATCTTTTTTATGGTGGTTTTATTTATCCTTGCAAAAATTATCAAAAGCCTGTTTGTTTCAATCAGCTTAAAAAAACAATTAAAATAAGCCCATATTCAATCTTGTTCATCGATGAAAAAGATAAAAAGAAATAAAAGAAAACCGAAAAGTATTAGCCGGATATTGTTAGGGATTGTTTCGCTGTTGATCCTTTCTGTATTTGTGTTGATGTTTGTTTTAAGAAAACCGCCCTCGACTGATTTTCAGGGCAGAAAAGGAAAACAAAATAGCGAAGCAAAAACCACGGATTTTACCATAGAAGGAAACCTTGCTTTTACCTCAATGAATGGCGATACAATTACTTCGATCTCCATCGAAATAGCCGATGATAATTACAGCCGGCAAATGGGTTTAATGTACCGTTATTATATACCCGATACGGTAGGAATGCTGTTCATTTTTCCAAGAGAAGAGCAAAGGGGGTTCTGGATGAAAAACACGCCCTCTTCGTTGGATATTTTGTATGCTGATGCCAAAATGAAAATTGTAAGGATTTGTGAAAATACTTTGCCCTATTCCGAAGAATCAATTCCTTCGGGAGATAAAGCAAAATATGTGGTTGAAGTGGCAGCCGGTTTTTGTTCGAAACATGGCATCGAAGAGGGTGATAAATTTGAGTACTTTAGTAATTGATCAATGGTAACGTAGTTTTCAATCACTCAATATTAGGCTCTTAAACAACAACTTAAGTTAACATGTTAACGATATTTATTGTTCCCCGAAGGGCTTTAATTTTCCACATAGTGGTGCTATGCACAAATTTCCACATCAGCAAATTTTCAAATTGATGTAGATACTTATTGTATCTTTGTATTCAAAATCTTTTCAAAAATGAAAAACAACAAAATTAATGAGCCTTTAGCACAATATGGTGCCCCAGCCAGTTTTGATCAGGTTTGGCGGATGTTTCAGGAAACACGTGAGCAAATACAAGAAAATGATAAACTACTTACTAAAAAGTTTAAAGAAACAGATAAAAAAATCAAAGAACTTGCGGCCCTTTTTACTTCTCAATGGGGGAAGTTAGTTGAATCGTTGGTTGAAGGTAATTTGGTGAAACTGTTGCAGGCTAAGGGGATTCAGGTTGAACGGACTTTGCAGCGAGTAAAAGGAAACCATAAGGGGCAAAATTTCGAATACGATATTATTGCTATCAATGGCAACGAAATAGTGATTGTAGAAGTAAAAACCACATTGAGGCCATCTGATGTAAATGATTTTCATGAGAAACTTTGGAAGGCTAAAACCTACATGTCGGAGTATAAGGACAAAGCAATTTTTGGAGGCGTGGCTTTTATTACTGCCGATGGGGCTAGCGACCGAATGGCAGAAAAACAAGGCTTTTTTGTTATCAAAGCCACCGGCAGTAGTTCAGCAATTGTGAACAGTCCTGATTTTACCCCAAAGGCTTTTTAGGAAAAATTTGATGATAAATTTTATTAGGGTAAAAGACAATTTTCTATTCAATTTTATTTAACTATTTTCGTAGTCTCAATCCACAATGCATGATAAATACTGAAGCATTTAAGGAGCGCTACAGCGACTTCGACAAGGAAATTGTACTCGACATCCTGGATATGTTCATCGGTGGGTACGATGAAAACATCAACGCACTTTCCACTCACCTCGGCAATTCCGACCTAACTTCACTAAAATTGACTGCTCACGCTTTTAAAGGAAATATTGGGAATATCGAAGCAGCTTGCCCGGCTTTCACCGAAATTGACAGGATAGAAACAATGTCGGAACAATTGTTACAATTAGATAAAATTGAAGACCTCGAACATGACGAAGACTATCAGAAGGCATTAGGTGAAGTTGCTGCACAATTTACCCTTTTCAGGAACTCGTCTCAACGATTGCTTGAAGAGGTAAAAAAGTTGAAACTTAAGTATCAGGAGTAAATTTTCTAGGGGAATTGTTATTTCAACCTGGACTCAAGTGTAAGGTTTTTAGTTGTTAGCAGGCTAATTCATCTGATCAGTCACCCCATTAAAAGGTAGGCAGAGCTTCTTTCTGGTTGTTGTAGATTTTGAAGATACTGGTAAAGCCCGAAATCTCAAAAATTTCCTGGATATTTTCCTGCAATCCGCACAATACAAACTGACCGTTGAGGTTGGTAATCTTTTTTAACGACATCAAAAATATCCTCAATCCCGAACTACTCACATAATCCATACTCGAACAGTCAACAAGAATATTGATCTTGCCAGCATTAACATGATCCATTATTTTGTTTTCGAGTTGGCTGAAGTTGGTGGTATCCAATCGGCCTTCAATCTCTATAATAATTGCTTTGTCGCTAATTGTTTCCTTTAAGTTCATTTTTCGTAGAGGTATTTGATTTTAAAAAATTAAAACGCTTAAATCATTGCGAAAATATAAATAAACTTCAACTAATTAAATTTATTTGCACAGATTTTAAATTACGCTGAACTGTACTAATTTAATTGGACTGGCTCAAAATGGCTTTGTTTATCTGTTTCGCAATCAAGGGCCCCTCATAAATAAAGCCTGTATAAACCTGCACCAGGTCGGCACCTGCTTCCAGTTTTTCGATGGCATCTTCCGCCGTAAATATTCCACCAACACCAATAATTGGGAAAGCCTTTCCTGATTTTTTGGTGAGGTAACGGATCACTTCCGTCGAACGGGCCTCGATAGGCCGGCCACTTAAACCGCCGTTGGCAATTTCATCAACCTTTTGTTTATCGGTGGTTAAGCCATTTCTTGTTATGGTAGTGTTGGTGGCAACAACACCATCTATTTTTGTAGCAGCTACAATTTCAATCACCTCATCCAGTTGCTTTTCGTTGAGGTCGGGTGATACTTTGAGCAGCACCGGCTTGGGTTTAGGCTTTTGATGGTTAATTTTCTGAATCTCGTTGAGGATGGCGGTAAGGCTTTCCTGGTCCTGCAACTCATGAAGGTCGGTGATATTAGGACAACTTACATTAACGACGAAATAATCAACATGATCGAAAAGCTTTTCGAAAAGATAAACGTAATCCTCGATGGCTTTGTCGTTTGGGGTTGTAGTATTTTTTCCGATGTTTCCACCAATAATAATATTGGTTTTTCGCTTCCTGAGATTTTTAATGGCTTCGTCAACGCCTGAGTTATTGAAGCCCATTCGGTTTATCAGGGCTTTGTCTTTTGGCAATCTGAAAAGCCGAGGTTGTGGGTTGCCTGGCTGGCTTTTGGGGGTTATCGTCCCCACCTCTACAAATCCAAAACCAAGGTTTGTCAGTTCGTTATACATCTCAGCTTGCTTGTCCAGTCCGGCAGCAATGCCCACCGGATTTTGGAACTTCAAACCAAATACCTCACGTTCTAATTTGTGATCGTTAACTGTTGTAAATTTTCGGATTGCCCAGGCTTTGCCGGGAATTTTGAAAATGAACTTCAGGCCGTTTACTACCCAATGATGAATGGTTTCGGGTGAAAACAAAAAAAGGATTGGCCTGATCAGGATTTTATACATTAGGCTTTTTCTGCAGCTCCCTCATCCTCACTATCATCTGCTTCTTCTTGAGTTGTTTCAGGAATTTCTGAAGATTCTTCAACTGTTTCTTCCTCAGTGGCTGCTTCCTCAGCGGTTTCTTCTTCTTCCTCAGTAAATTCCAGCATATCTTTTTCAACCAGGAGGTTATACCACATCACCAGCTTTTTGATATCCGAGGTGTAAACCCTGTCCTGATCGTACTCAGGAAGTATTTCAAGCATGAAAGCTTTTAACTCACCACCTCCAACTTTATGGTCGATAGCTTTTTTGCCTTCATATTTTTTGTATATTTTTTTTAAGACATCTTCCAGGGGAAGGTCGTCATCAACAGTAAAAACACTGATTTCGGCCAGGGAGCTTATCCGTTCGTGCGCAAATGCGGGAAATCTTTTACCGTCCAAAAGCGATTCTACTACTACACCTGTCTTGGTTTGGGCGATGCTGTTAAACAAACCCGGTTTTCCTGATATGGCTAATACTTTACTTAAATCCATGTGTTATTAAAATTTTGGCAAAAGTAATTATTCTAAACAATTAGGGATAAAAAAAATCAAGTTCCCTGTTCCCTGTTCCCTGTTGCAGGTTACGGGTTATGAGCATTATTCCATCAAAAGTGGATTAATACCTGTATAGTTATGTGGGGTTATTTTTCGAAGCTCGAGTTTTACTGCATCCGAAATTTCCAGCTTATCAATAAAGTGATGGATGGATTCGATAGTGATTTTTTCGGCTGTTCTTGTTAATTCCTTAAGTGCTTCGTATGGATTGGGATAACCCTCTCTTCGCAATATTGTTTGAACAGCCTCGGCTACCACGGCCCAATTATTTTCAAGGTCGTTGCTGATTTTTTGCTCATTAAGCAAAAGCTTTCCCAAGCCTTTCATCATCGAATTGTAAGCAATCATGGAATGTGCAAAGGGGACACCAATATTACGGGTAACAGTAGAGTCGGTAAGATCGCGCTGCAGCCTGGATATGGGAAGTTTGGCCGACAGATGTTCGAACATGGCATTTGCGATGCCAAGGTTTCCTTCTGCATTTTCGAAGTCGATGGGATTTACCTTATGTGGCATGGCTGATGACCCTACTTCACCCTTTTTTATTTTTTGCTTAAAATAATCCATCGAAATGTATGCCCACATATCCCGGCTCAAATCCATTAAGATTGTATTGATCCGTTTAAGGCCATCGAAAAATGCAGCCATATTATCGTAATGCTCAATTTGAGTAGTTATCTGTAACCGTTCGATGCCAAGATTTGTTTTTAGGAACTTGTTCCCAAACTCAACCCAGTCAAGTTCAGGATAAGCTACCATATGGGCATTGAAATTGCCAGTAGCACCGCCAAATTTTCCGCTAAATGGAACAGCTTGCAATAAATTTATCTGCTGTTCCAGCCTGTCAACAAAAACCATTATTTCTTTTCCTAAAATTGTAGGTGATGCGGGTTGGCCATGGGTATGTGCCAGCATAGGGATGTTTTTCCATTCGCTGGCCAAATGATAGAGTTTCTCCTGTATTTCATCAAGCATGGGCCACAAACAAGTCCTATATGCTCCCTTCATCAACATGGGCACTGCCGTATTATTAATGTCTTGTGATGTAAGCCCGAAATGGATAAACTCTTTGAATTGGCCCATCTCGAATTCATCAAATTTCTCTTTAATAAAATATTCAACTGCCTTTACATCATGATTTGTAATCTTTTCGATGTCCTTTACACGTTGGGCATCTTGTTCAGTAAAGTCCTGGTAAATACTTTGAAGATGCTCAAACCTGGGCAGGTCGAAATCCAATAATTGTGGCAGTGGAAGTTCACAGAGTGCAATAAAGTATTCAATCTCTACCTTTATCCTGTACTTTATCAGTGCGGCTTCGGAAAAGTAATTCTTTAATGCATCAACTTTGTTACGATATCTGCCATCGACCGGGGAAATTGCATTAAGCTCAGATAAGTGTTCCATTGGCTTGAAATTTTATTGTTCGATAATAGTTCTGCAAAGGTAGGGTTTATGCAAAAACAAATCCAAAATAGAGAAAATTTGGATATGGGATAAATTGTATTTTTAGGTTTATAGCAAGCGCTTTAGGATCTTAGAAAACTGCTAATGCTAGCATATTAACGATATTTTGTTGGTCTTTTTTACCGTGAAGCGGTATTAATTTTCCACATAGTGGTGCAATGCACAAATTTGCACATCAGCAAATTTTCAAATTGATGTAGATTTTTACTGGGTGTACGGATTTTTTTATCTGCTAAAACTGTGCTGATCTGCGTTAGTCCTTTCCTTTTAATGCCTTGTTAAATTTGATACTCAATCCAATTGTATAAGCATTGAAACCGTCAACACCTGCTGTATTCACGCTGTTGTCCAGCCTTACTTCGATGTAAGCATTGATATGTGGCGAAAAAGAAACTTCCCCTCCCAGGACATAATATTCCATATGGAAATCATCGTCGATGATTGTATTTTTAGTAGTGGGAATCTTTATGTTCAGGCCGGCATAAGCCAAAATCCAGGGTTTTATTTTGTAAGCTGTGTATAATTCATAACCCGAAAAATGATAGCCATAAATCAAACTTGTGTCAGATAAATATACGGGAATAACATCACTTCCGTTGAGATTGTAATTAAAAGCTGCATACAATTTATTGCTTTCATACTTGATTCCAAAAATAGCTGTTATTTCAAAATCTTTAACATTCACAATATATCCCTCAGCCTCCTTTGAAACCCTGATGTCATTTACTGCTGCGCCTATTTCAAGTTTTTTTAGGAACTTTACACTTACTGATCCTCCATAATTATCGCGAATTCCATTGAATTGTGCCTGCAAGCTAATGTTTACGGGCCCGAATTTATTTCGGTAAATCATCGACTTTGCAGCTCTTCCGGCACCAGTTTCACCACCATCGGTACCGGTAAGATAGGTGCTGCTAGCCTGGCCACCGAATACAATAAACTGATCGGTCCATCCAGAAACATCATAATAAGCACTCCATTGTTTCCCAAAGGTTAATGTCCCGAATTTATTAAAATCAATCCCCAGGTAACCAAGCCTTGTAGTAAAGGCTGGTGTTGTTTCACTGAAAAGAGCATCAGGAATACTTTGATCAGTAATTGAACTTACATTAAAGGAATAATTATTGTCAACAAGGTTTACTGCCCACTCCATTTGCCCAAAAACTTTCATCTCATTTTCAAAAGCATAATCGAGATAGATGCCCAGTTTTGAACCGTTGTTTTGTACCTCAACTGCTTTTTTATAAAAAGCCAGTTGCCCGCAAATTTCCCCATACACATTTGCTGAATCAAGAAAAGGGATATTTTGTGCATGAGCTGAAGAAAAGAGGGATAGAAAAAGTAAAGCATAAAAAGCTTTGCGCCATGAGGAAGCCGTTATACAAAAAAGTTTCTTTTTTTGATCGATTTTTTTCGGATTGAATC
>Ga0208900_1000889_pt1 | contig 17347 bp, 15 predicted proteins | sample AntAceMetag02UKK_FD_184763 | JGI IMG/M metagenome (GOLD analysis project Ga0208900, IMG submission 184763) | Saline lake microbial communities from Ace Lake, Antarctica - Antarctic Ace Lake Metagenome 02UKK (SPAdes) (version 2) | ecosystem: Environmental > Aquatic > Non-marine Saline and... | reverse complement strand
TCGATGCTATCGACTTCCTGCCAGGCACTTACGAATTAACAATTGTTAGTTTAACAGATGCTAAAGGATGTGCTGCTACACAGACAACACTTGATTCTTATGGCTTCCAGATTGTAATTAATCCTGAGCCAACACTTGAAGTTACTTTAGGAGGTGGTATAGTGCCACAGGCGGTAAATGAATACTGCTTCGATGATAATTTCGAGATTTGTCTAACTGGCGTTAACGGAACTCCCAACTGGACAGTTGAATGGGCAGTAAGTGGCCCGAGCGGATCATTTGCTGATGTAATGACTGGAACAGGAGATTGTTTCCCGTTCAATGCTATCGACTTCCTGCCTGGGACTTATGATTTAACTGTTGAGAGTTTAACAGATGCTAAGGGTTGTGAAGCAAGTCAGACAACACTTGATTCTTATGCCTTCCAGATCGTAATTCTTCCACAACCAAATCCACACTTCACCATCGAAGGTGATCCACTGGAAGTTGAAGGAAGTTACGAATATTGTTACGGTGTAACAGAAGCAATGTTAGCATTGGTTGAAACACAAGGCGGCAATACCACCGTAGGTGATGCCCCATTTGATATTTCTTTCACGGTTAATGGAGGAACAGCATTCGACTTTACTGATGTTGAATTTGATGATGAAATCAACCTGCTTACTTATACTACAAATGCTCCTGGGTTCTATGCAATACAGGTAACATCAGTGGTTGATTCTAACGGATGTGCAATTCCTCAATGGGTACTGGATACATGGTACAAATTTGATATTACCATTCATCCTGAACCTGCTCTTGTCTTTGCTAACAATGGTGTACAATTCTACGAAGACGCTATCCTGGATTATTGTGAAGGCGAACGCATCGTGATTACGCTTGATGCTGCTCCCTCAGGATTAGCTCCATTTGATATTGCTTGGGAATTAGACGGAGATCCAGCTAGCCTTTCTGGTGTTAATGTTGGAGATACACTGTTTGATGGCACTAAAGGTGCCGGAACCTATCCAATAGTAATTACATCTATTGTTGATGATAATGACTGCTCACCTCTTGATATTGCGCCTTACAACGCTACATTAGAAGTTGGGCCTCCACCTGCACTTATTTTTGCCTCAAATGGTGAGCAATTCTATGAAGCTGCCGAGCTTAAATATTGTGAAGGGACTACCATTGTTCTCACCCTTGATGAGGTTGTTCTTGGTGTTGCACCATTTAATGTGTCATGGACCGTTAATAGTGCTCCTTTCTCAGCAAGTGGCCTCGATGAAGGATCCGAACTATTTAACGGTGTTCAACCCGTAGGTTCTTATGATCTCGCCATTACATCTATTGTTGACGTTAATGGTTGCTCACCACTTGATTATTCTGCATACAATGCAAATATTGAAGTAATTGCAGCACCGGCAGTTTATGCAGGCATAAATGCTACAATTTGCGAAGGCGAGGATTTCCCATTAGATTTAGCAACCGTTGTTGGCTCTGATTCATTTAGTTGGTCAACTGATGGGGACGGTGAGTTTTCGCCATCACCATTTAATGTTGTACAACCTACTTATGTGCCAGACACCCTTGATTTTGGTAAGACGATTACTTTGTACCTGATTGCACAGGCTAATTCTCCTTGTACTGGTATAGATAATAGTTTTATTACATTATACATACAACCAAAGGTTACAGCTTATGCCGGTGAGGATGCCTCAGTTTGTGAGGATGGTATGTTCCCACTTGGAGATGCTACCGTTGAGTTTGAAAGCTCATTTGAATGGTCAACCACTGGAAGTGGAACCTTCGATGATAAATTTGCTGTGAACCCAACTTATGATCCTACACTCGACCTCGGCACAACTGTTACACTTTGTTTAACAGCCCAGCCAATTGGTCAATGTGATGTGCAGGCACAAAGTTGTATCGATCTCTTTGTACAACCAAAACCAACAGCTTTTGCCGGAGACGATGCTACAATCCAATCCAACGAAACCTACCTGCTCGATGAAGCTGTTGCAACTAACTACGGTGGCCTGCTTTGGGAAACCAGTGGTGATGGAACCTTTGATGGTGGTGTTGGTATTTTACAACCAACTTATATTCCTGGTGGACAGGATATCATTGATGGAGAAGCATTACTTACCTTAACTGCTTTAGGAACCGGCCCTTGTGCTGATTCAGTGCATAACTTCTTGCTGACTATCTTAGGCATACCTCCAACAGTTGAAATTATTTCACCTTTGGATAATACGTTCTTTGATTACAGCCCGGTACTTGTTGAAGGAACTGCCGATGATGCTGACGGAACTATTGCTTTCGTTGAAGTACGTGTAAATGGAGGCGCATGGCAAACCGCTATTGGTGCCGAAGTCTGGTCAATCGAGGTTCAACTTGATCCTTGTCTGAATAATATCGAAGCCAGGGCTACAGATTCACAAGGACTTCAATCAGAACTTGACATGGTTTCTAACATCAAGCTCAACGGTCAGTCGCTCGTGCTGAAGCAGGGTTGGTCTTACATTTCTTCATACATAGAAGCCGCAGATCCAAGCTTCTTTACACTCGAAGATTATATTTTACCGATTAATAATGTGGTGATTATGCTCAACGATGAAGGAAGTGTTTTCTGGCCATCCGAAAGTATTAACACACTTGGCAGTTGGAATAACCAGGATGGGTATAAAGTTAAGAGTAATGTTGACGGTTCATGGTTGCTTGCAGGTGATAACACCGCTAATCAGACTATAAACCTTAAGGTTGGAGCTAACATCTTCCCGGTACTTAGCAATGTAGATTATGCGCTGCCCGGAGCCTTTGTTGATGATAACATCTTAATCATTTTTGAACTTCAAACCGCAAGGATTTACTGGCCTGATGGAGGACTTTATACGCTTACTGAACTTAAACCTGGATTCGGTTACCTCGGTAATTTCTATAATCCATTTAGTATTACCTATGATGATTATGTGGATTGCACGCTTAAATCAGATGCTTCTGAAGTTGAGTACTTAACTAACGAAAGCCCATGGCAACTTGACAGAACGGCAAGTGTTCACCTGATTTCAGTTCCTGGTGATGCTGTTGCCGAACTTGATAAGCCCGAATTTATTGGCGCTTTCGATGCCAACGGAATGTGCATTGGTTATGCTGATGTACGCGAGAAAGCTGACAACTATCTACTCGTAATTTATGGTGATGAGCAAAGCACAGGTGAGAAAGATGGTGCTCAGGTTGGTGAAGCTATCAACCTCGTTACATACAATAACGGTGTTGAGGAAGCTATCGTTGCAATTTACGACATGGCAATGCCTAACTTTGATGGTAACTATACCTCAAACGGTTTGTCCAAAATTGCAAGTTTCAAAGCATCAACCGGTGTTGGAACGAATGTTGACATTTCCGAGCTGATCAGGGTATTCCCAAATCCGGCTTCCGGTAAGGTTACTATTTTCTACCCAATTGATGGTTCTAATACTTCAGTTAAAGTAACCTTTACCAATGCTTCCGGTAGTGCAGTTATGAATGAAGTAATTTCCAGCGAAAAAGCTGAGATTGACATTAGTAATTTGCAATCGGGTGTTTACTTTGTTAAATTTGAGAACAAAGGTAGCGTTAGTGTTAAGCGCCTTGTAGTAAAATAAACTTAATTGTTATTCTAAAATAATAAGTCCCGGTAAAATTTTACCGGGACTTTTTTTTTGCTTTATTTTGGATAAATGTGTTTTTCAGTAAGCCCTAATTTTAGGGGATCAAAAAATTACTATAATTAATCAGTCGCCTCTATTTGTATAAATAGATTTGATTGAAAATGAATCAATAGCCCTCCCGCAAAAGCGGGACAGGTAGTCCTTTAGGGAAGGGCAGGGATTGAATTGTAGAAATCAATAAAACCCCTCGATTTTGCTAAAAATGCCGCAGGCATTTTTAGCAAAATCGAGGGGTTGGCATCCTTAAATTCATTCTCCCCCAATCCGCCAGCTGGCGGATCGGGGCTATTGATAATCACAATATTTACAAATCTTTTTTCAGACTGATTAGTTACAAAAAGCTTAATGCTTAGAAACGCAATTAAATTTTTGTTTCCTTTGCTTTACTAACGTTTTTGAAAGAGGATTATAAGTAACCCTGCTATTTTTTTAAATGGCGGGGTTTATTTTTTGCAAAAAAAAGAGGGCGCTTATTGCGCCCTCTGAGTTGAAATATTTAAAACTTAATTGTTAGCTTACTATTTAAATTCTTTAAATTTTGTAATCAAATCAACAACACGATTTGAATATCCCCATTCATTGTCGTACCAGTTGAGTGTTTTCACATAGCGTTTGCCAAGCACCTTTGTATATTCAGCATCATAAATTGATGAGTAGGAGTTCCCTACAATATCAGTGGAAACAAGATTATCTTCGCTGTAATAAAGAATATTTTTCATTTGTGGTGTTGAGGCTGCATGCCTTACAGCGGCATTGATATCAGCAACGGTTACATCCTTTGAAAGTTCAACAAAAAGATCAACAACTGATCCATCCGGTACAGGAACCCTTGAGGCCATGCCGTCAAGTTTTCCGGCAAGCTCGGGAATTACTACACCAACGGCACGTGCGGCACCTGTTGTTGTTGGAATAATATTTTCGGCGGCAGCCCGTCCACGTCTCCAGTCTTTATGGGGAACATCGGCAAGGCGCTGGTCGTTTGTATAAGCGTGTGTAGTTGTCATCAATCCCTCAACAATCCCAAAGGCATCATTAAGTACTTTTGCCATAGGTGCCAGGCAATTGGTGGTACAGCTTGCATTTGAAATAATTTGATGCTCAGGCTTGAGCACTTCATCATTTACACCAACAACAATTGTCGCATCTATTTCATCTTTTGCAGGAACCGTGAGAATTACTCTTTTTGCTCCTGCCGTAATATGAGGCATTAATGATTCCCGGCTGCGGAAAACACCAGTTGCCTCTACAACAACATCCACTTTGAGTTCTTTCCAGGGATACTGAGTCGGGTCTTTTATGGTAAGCATCTTCACCTTTTCATTTGGAGTTACCAGGTATTCGCCCTCAATACTCACCGACTGGCCAAAGCCCTTCATTACCGTGTCGTACTTTAGCAGGTATGCCAAAACCTGATCATCAAAAAGGTCGTTGATGGCAACCACATCGATATCTTTGCGGGCGTTTAAAATTCTGAAAACTGATCTTCCAATACGTCCGAATCCGTTAATTGCTACTCTCATATCGAACCTCCTTTCTCGTTAAGTTTTTGATATTCCAGAATTAGATCTTTAATTCTGGAAGCCATTGCCAGTGTATTGTGGTACCATGTAAGTATTTTTACCATTTTGCCTTTCGAGCGCATGGTAGCTTGTTTATCAAAGATTACCGAATGGCGATTTCCTACAACATCTACCGATACAATTGGGTCTTCGGTTACCTCAAGAATACCAACATAGTTTTTTGCTGCAGTTTCGATGGCTGTATTAATATCCTGGATGCTTACATTAGTGTTTTTAAGTACCAGCGAAAGGTCTAAAAGTGATCCGGCCGGTATTGGCACATTTAAGGCTGTTCCTTCAATTCTGCCTTTAAATTCAGGCATAATTTTCTGAATCCAGCGCGGTGTAGGTGTTTCGTTTGGTATAATGTTTTCTGCAGCCGAGCGGCTTCTCCTAAATTCGTGGCCGGCAGTATCTCTTAAGGGCTGGTCGGCGGTATAGGAATGTACGGTAGTAAGCATGGCATACTCAACACCAAAGGCTTCATCCAAAATCTTGAGCATTATTGCAGTAGCATTGGTAGTTGAAGACCCTGCTGATACAAGTTTATCAGATTTTTTCATGTGATGATTATTGATGCCATTAATTACAATGCGATCAATCTCTTCTTCGGGAAGTGAGGAAAGAATTACGCGTTTCGCACCACTTTCCAAGTGTCCTTCCATTTCCTTTCTTGTGCGATATTTACCCGTGGCATCTACAACTACATCTACATCAAAAGCATCCCAGGGAACATCCTCAGGAGTTACGCCCCTTACAAAACGAGCCCTGCCGTTTTTTGATATAAGGTAATGCCCGTCGAGGGTAACAGCAGCATCTGATTTAATTTTTTTTGATTCTGAGTTTAACAAATAAACCAAAATCTCCGGTCGGCCAATGTCGCTAATAGCAACTACCTCGATCGACTCATCTTCAAGGCAAAGACGATATAGATGGCGGTTAATTTCGCCAAATCCCATCAAGCCTAATCGAACTTTTTTCATTACTTATCCTTTCTTTAATTCTTTACAAAAATGACATAAAAAACATTAGGTCTGCATGTTTTATTGCAGATCGTTTATCAATTAACAATTATTTAATAGTAATAGTTTACAGGTGGATGATTTAACTATTTAGTCTCGGTCTATAAGCCTGCGATCCACAACACACCCCTCGAACTCACCAAAAGTTGGTGGATGAACCAGTAAACGCACTAATAGTGTAGGTTTTTCCCGCCAGATGGCGGGGATTAAGGAGTTGCACTAGCAGGACTATTCTTGTTTATACCAGCTGGCATACATGGTGTAACTGTTTGCAATGCGCTGTATTTCACCCTCGGCCAGGGCTTTATCAATATCTTTAATCTTTTTTGCCGGAACTCCAGCGTAAACCGATCCTGATTTTACGATGGTGTTTTTTGATACAAGGGCTCCGGCAGCAATTATGGAGTTGCTTTCTATTACTGCCCCATCCATAACAATAGCGCCCATGCCAATAAGCACGTTGTCGTGTATAGTGCAACCATGAACGATGGCATTGTGGGCAATCGACACAAAATTCCCTATGTTTACCGGAGCCTTTTTATAGGTGCAATGTATTATAGCACCGTCCTGAATGTTTACATGGTTGCCGATTCTTATATAGTGAACATCGCCCCTTATCACCGCGTTAAACCAAACGCTGCAATCATTTCCAAATACTACATCTCCAATGATGGTGGCGTTTTCGGCAAGAAAAACATCCGTTCCAAATTTTGGTGTTATACCATTCAAACTTTTAATTAGTGCCATGTAGATTTCGATTTTATTGGGATTTGTTATTTTAAATCTTTTTAGATATTAACATTAATTAATCAATGATGCGTGCTACCAGTTAACAACCGTTTTATTAAAAACATCTTCAACAAGGTATTCGGTAATTATCGGGATAAGGGTTTCAGAAACTGTAATCAGATCCTGGGTGCTGTCGTAATCCTCATACCTCGAAAACCGTTCATCCGAAAAACTCTGTGTTTCATCAACAGTATTGGTGTAAGTAACCCTGATTGAAATTGTTAACCTGTTAAGCGCAGCAATGTCATCACTCTGTATGGCTGAAGGGCGTGTGTTGTATTCAATAATTTCACCTTCAATTACAAGATCACCCCCCTGATTTACGATAATAAGGCTTGTTTGTGATTGGAATTTTTGCCTTAGCGCATCAGTCATTTCCTGGCTTAAAGTTGGGCTAATCAAAGGCGCATTGTTTGGAAACTGTTCAATGCGTATTGTTTTTACCTCGGGGGGTATTGATGCACCCGTAAAACTGTAATTCATGCTGCACGATGCAATTGCAAACGCAACAAAACCTGCAAGAATGTATAGGCCTGTTTTTATCATTTGATGCTTTTAATTAATGTCGTACTCTTTAATTTTTCTATAAAGTGTTCTTTCCGAAATACCCAAATCCAGGGCTGCAGCCTTTCGCTTTCCCTTGTGTTTCTCAAGGGCTTTTTTAATAAGGTCGGCTTCCTTAAGTGCAATCGAAAGTGATTCCTCAACCTCATCATCCTGCACGGTAGCGTCCTGGTAGGGCTCAAAATCGGTTTGTATTTCAATTTCTTCTTCTTGTTTTTTGTTGCTAATATCGTGAAAAAGCTTTCTTACAAGTTGGGGGTTATTTTGCTGGAACTCGCTTACATTGCCGTTTTGTATTAGTTCAAGCACGGTTTTTTTTAAATCAGTAACATCTTTGCGCATATCAAAAAGGATTTTATACAAAATGTCCCTTTCGGTCATATCTTTGTTTTCTTCCTTTTTTGAATATAGCACCGGAAGCTTTGGAACATAAGCTTCGGGCAGGTATTTTAAAAGTGTTTTCGCATCAATATTCCTGTCGTTTTCAATAATCGAAATTTGCTCTGTAATATTTTTTAGTTGCCTTATGTTTCCATCCCACCGGTAGTTATTAAGCAGCTCAACCGCATCGGCGGTAAGTTCGAGGGATGGCATACGGTATTTTTCGGCAAAGTCGGTGGTAAATTTCCTGAACAATAAATGGATGTCTTCCCGGCGCTGTCGCAATGGGGGAATATTTATAGGAACAGTGCTTAACCTGTAAAATAAATCCTGCCTGAATTTCCCTTTTTCTATCGATTCGGGGACATTGATATTGGTAGCCGCGATAACACGCACATCAGTTTTAATTACTTTCGATGAACCCACTTTAATAAACTCGCCGCTCTCGAGCACGCGCAGCAACCTTACCTGTGTTGAAACGGGAAGTTCGGCAACCTCATCCAAAAAAATAGTTCCCCCGTTCGACACTTCAAAGTATCCTTTGCGTGCTTCATGGGCTCCGGTAAAAGATCCTTTTTCGTGCCCGAACAATTCGGAATCAATGGTTCCTTCGGGGATTGCGCCACAGTTTACAGCTGTGTATGGGCCGTGTTTGCGGGCACTAAGCTGATGTATTATTTTTGGAAACACTTCCTTGCCGGTGCCGCTCTCGCCCGATATTAAAACCGTTAAATCGGTGGGTGCAACCTGGATGGCTATATCAAGTAAGCGATTGAGTTCGGGGCTATTCCCAATTATTCCAAATCTTTGTTTTATGGTTTGTAATTCCATTCTATTAAATTCAAATTTTTGCGCAAATTTAGTAATTAATTGCCAAATGTTCAGTTATGGTTAATATAACTGTCATCATGTCACGGTGTGTAAAATAACCACACTTAGCCGAAATTGTTTTACCGCGAAGGCTGAATTAGAAAGAAAAATTTTGAGAAGAGAAATCCTAGAACAACCCCGGTAAATGCGCCGGCCAGAATATCTCCGGGGAAATGAACACCCAGGTAAATCCTTGAACAGGCCACCAAAACAGCCCAAAAAATAATTAGAATTTTAAAATTCGGGTAGGATGGCTTAAGGATAGGGATAAGAAAAACAGCAAGTGAAAATGAATTTGAAGCATGTGAAGACACAAACCCGTAAGCCCCTCCACACTTGTCTTTTACAAGATGCACCAACAGTTGCAAGTCTTCCTGGTGGCAGGGCCTGGGGCGTTGAAAATAATTTTTCATGAATACAGTAAGTTGGTCACTTGCAGTAATTAGCAAAGCCACCATCAGCAAAATTAACCACGATTGTTTTTTGTATTTTTTTATAATAAGATAAATCAGGAATACATACATCGGAATCCAGATGTACTTGTTGCTGATCCAGTACATCAAAAAATCGAAAACATTGTTGTGTAAGCCATTTAGGAAAAGAAAAATTTCCTTGTCGATATGGTTCAATGCATCAATCAAGATAGCTACGAAATTATTGGATTGTTTAATTCTTTCCAGATTAAATCTTTTAGCGGTGGAATTCCGTAATTCGTAATGGATGATATAAAAATGTATGGAATTTCCGGGAGATCTTTTTTTATTTCTTGTGTCAATTCTTCATCGAGCAAGTCCGATTTGGTGATGGCAAGAATTTTTGATTTATCCAAAAGCTCGGGGTTGTATTGTTTGAGTTCATTGAGCAAAATGTGGTATTCCTTCCGGATATCATTCGAATCGGCAGGAACCATAAAAAGCAAAATGGAGTTACGCTCGATATGGCGGAGAAACCTCAGCCCCAAACCTTTTCCTTCGTGGGCACCTTCGATAATACCGGGTATGTCGGCCATCACAAATGATTTATGGTCGAAGTAACTTACAATCCCCAAATTGGGCTTGAGGGTGGTGAATGGATAATCGGCAATTTCGGGCTTGGCTGCCGAAACCACCGATAGTAGTGTTGATTTCCCGGCATTCGGAAATCCAACAAGCCCAACATCGGCGAGAAGCTTTAGCTCAAGAATTTTCCATTTTTCCTCCCCATCTTCACCGGGCTGTGCAAACTTGGGTGCTTGCAATGTGGCCGACTTGAAATGTTCGTTTCCTTTCCCACCTCTACCACCGGGCAGGAATATTTTTTCTTCTCCTTCGCTTGTAATTTCGAAGTCAATTTCCCCGGTTTCAAAATCGCGCGCCACTGTGCCTAAGGGCACTTCCAGGATTACACTTTTTCCGTTAGCCCCGGTTCTTTGCTGCCCACCGCCATTTTCGCCATGTTCGGCTTTTATGTGTTTTGTATATTTTAAATGGAGCAATGTCCATAATTGTTGATTCCCACGAACAATTACATGTCCTCCAGGGCCGCCGTCTCCACCGTCAGGGCCACCTTTTGCCGTGGTTCTGTCGCGATAGAAATGTGCCGAGCCTGCCCCGCCATCGCCTGACTTGCAATGGATTTTTACGTAATCAACAAAATTTGAATTTCCCATGTTTTAAATAATTTGAAAATACTTCGCATCAACAATAATAATAATGGTACTTTATTGAGTCTCCAGTCTCCAGTCTTCAGTCACTTGAAACTACCCACTGTGGACTGCCCACTGTGGACTGCCCACTGTGGACTGCCAACTGTGGACTGCAAACTGTGGACTGCCAACTGTGGACTGCCCACTGTGGACTGCCAACTGTGGACTGCCAACTGTGGACTGCCCACTGATTATCAATAAAATTTATATTAATAAATAAAGTCCCACAAAAATGGTAGTTGGACTATAATAAAATATTTTTAGGTTTTATTGTTTTAGTTTGTAAATATCAGGCAGGTTACGCCCAAGTCCATCATAATCCAAACCATAACCAACAATAAAATCGTTTGGTATTTTCATGCCGATGTAATCAATTTTATAGTCTTTTTGAAAGGCTTTGGGTTTGAACAACAAGGTAGCAAGCCTTACTTCTTTGGCTTCAAGTTTAATTAATTTGGGAATAGTATTGGCCATAGTAATCCCTGTATCGATAATATCTTCGACAATAACAACGGTGCGGTTGTGGAGTACTTCGTCGAGCCCGATTATTTCCCTAACCACGGAAGTGGTATGTGTGCCAACATAAGATGAGAGTTTTACAAATGAAATCTCACAGTTAAAATCAAAACGTTTTAATAAATCTGCGGCAAACATAAATGCACCATTTAAAACGACCAGGAACAAAGGGTTTTTGTCGTGTAAATCTTTTGCCATTGTATGGGCCATTTCATCAATAGCTTTTTGGAGCGTTTTTGAATTTAAGAAAATCTCGAAAGTTTTGTCGTGAATTGTTACCTCTTTCATTATGCTGATTTTAAATATTTATGCAAAGATAACCTAACTTGGACAAGCCAAAACCAAACAAGGTGAATATGTAAAACTTATGGTGTATTCCTGTTTTGGTTTGTCCAGGTTAGTCGGCAAAACTTATAAATGCATATTTTGCCATTTTTTGGCAAAATATTAGAGAAAAGGTACTCATTGACAACCATAGATTTGAAAGAAGTATTAATTTTGCCCTCCACATTTTTAAATTGATTTTCAAATGATTCCAAAAGTTAGCATTATTATGGGGAGTACTTCCGACCTCCCGGTTATGGAAGCGGCGGCAAAAGTTTTAAACGAATTGAAAGTTCCTTTTGAAATGAACGCACTTTCGGCCCACCGTACCCCGGAAAAAGTGGAGGAATTTGCCAAATCAGCGCAAAAGCGTAGTATAGGTGTAATAATTGCCGGGGCAGGAATGGCTGCACATTTGCCCGGTGTAATTGCCGCCATGACACCGATTCCGGTGATTGGCGTTCCAATTAAAGCCACGCTTGATGGATTGGATGCGCTGCTTGCCATAGTTCAAATGCCTCCCGGAATTCCGGTAGCCACAGTGGCTATTAATGGAGCTCAAAATGCAGGTATTCTTGCTGCACAAATTTTGGCTACCGCCGATGCAGCTCTAAGTGAAAGGGTAGTTGGTTTCAAGGAAAAGTTGAAAGTAAAGATCATAAAGGCCAACGAGGATCTTTCAGGAATAAAATATGATTATAAGGTTTAGCGAAGAGTTTTTAACATTACATACATAATACCCCCTACACAATGATTGTTAAAGAAGAAACCGCACTTAAGATTTCTGAATTTTTATTGCAAATCAAGGCTATTAAACTTAACATGAAAGAGCCCTACACCTGGGCTTCGGGTTGGAAATCGCCTATTTATTGCGATAACCGGGTCACACTTTCGTTTCCTGTGATAAGAAATTACATCAGGCAGGAATTTGTTAAAATTATTACTGATGAAATTGGTGATATTGATGCCGTTGTTGGAGTGGCTACCGCAGGCATTCCACATGGAATTTTGGTTGCGCAGGATTTGGGCTTACCCTTTGCTTACGTGCGTAGCTCCAACAAAGATCATGGACTGACCAACCGAATTGAAGGTGTTCTGGAAGCAGGGCAAAGTGTGGTTGTTATCGAAGATTTAATTTCGACCGGTGGCAGCAGTTTAAGCGCTGTTAAGGCTGTTAGCGAATTGGGCTGCAATGTTAAGGGTTTATTGTCGATTTTTACCTACGGGTTTAAGCTGGCTGAGGATAAATGTATTGAAGCTAAATGCAGGGCCTATTCGCTGTCTGATTACCATCATGTACTTGTACAAGCGTTAAAAGATGGTTACATCACTGAAAAGGAACAAAAAGTTTTGGCTGCTTGGAGGCTAAGTCCCGAAACATGGATAGGTAAATAAATTTTTAATATGAAGAGTATTACTGCTGAACGAAAGCTATTTATTGTTGAAGCAGCAAAAGTTGCTAATTACTTAAGCGATATGCAAAACTTCAGGCAAATAATGCCTGAACAGATTCAAGATTGGTATGCTGATGAAATGAGCTGTTCGTTTTTTATTAAAAATCTTGGAAAGCTTGGTATGTCCAAGGGTGAGCTTGTTGGTATGCAACAATTCGAATTCCCCTCAAGCGAAAGCTCAAAGGTGATTTTTGTCCTGTATTTTCATTTTCAAAATATTGGGGATGATAAATCAGAAGGGTTTTTTGAATTAAAAGCAGATATGAACCCTATGATTGAAATGATGGCCCGGAGGCCGCTGACCAATTTTGTAAATATTTTAACAGAAAATATTCATACACAAATACATAAATAAAGGTTTGATTTGCTATTGTTTAGGAATAAATTGAATAATATTTGCGTTTTATTGTAACAAATAATTAATAAATAAAGAGGTGAAGATATTCTTGTTTTTATTGTACCCGTTTGCAATGATTTATGGCATGATTTCATGCGTGTGGAATTTATGCTATGATTGGGGTTTTATTAAAAGCACAAAATTCGACTTTCCCGTAATATCTGTCGGAAACCTTTCGATGGGTGGCACAGGTAAAACACCTCACATCGAAAACTTGATTGATTTACTGATAAGGGATTTTAATATTGCAATTGTTAGCCGGGGGTATAAACGCAAGACCAAAGGGTTTAGGATTGCTAATGAAAATTCGGATGCTCGTGAAATAGGAGATGAACCCTTACAAATAAAAAAGAAGTACAAGAATATTGTTGTTGCTGTTGATGAAAAGCGGGTGCGTGGAATCAGGAAAGTAATGGAGTTTGCACCACAAACCGATTTGGTTTTGCTCGATGATGCCTTTCAGCATCGTGCAGTTAAGCCCGGTATTTCAATTTTGCTTACTGATTTTCATAATTTATTCCCCGAAGATTATCCTTTCCCGGTGGGAACGCTGCGCGAATTTCGCCGGGGGGCACGTAGGGCTGATATCATCATAGTAACTAAAACCGGCAAAATGCTTTCCCCCATTACCGTGCGTAGAATCCATAAGTTGATTAATCCAAAGGAACATCAGAAGCTGTATTTTTCGCGTATTTCTTATGGAAAACTTTTGCCCCTACCGGGTTTGGATATTGAGCTGCCTAAGGAAAAAATAAGTTCAATTTTACTTTTTGCAGGAATAGCCAATATCTATCCTTTAAAAGAAAAGTTGCTCGATATGGCCAACCATTTAGATACAATCGTTTTTGGTGACCATCATAATTATTCAGTATCAGATTATCGAAAGATAAAAACCAAATTTGAAAATATCTTTACCCAAAACAAAATCATTATCACCACCGAGAAAGATGCAATGCGTATTGCAATTCCAACAATACCTGATGAGCTTGTTGGATTGCCAATTTATTATTTGCCTATCACGGTAAAAATTCATCAAGAATTCAGAATAGATTTTAATAAACAAATTAAAGAATATGTACGAGAAAATTCAGGAGACGGTAGCGTTTTTAAAGAAGAGAACTAATTTCAACCCTGAGATAGGAATTGTTCTCGGCACAGGTTTAGGAAATTTTATCAATCAAATTAAAGTTGAGCACAGCATACCTTACGAAGAAATTCCCAATTTCCCGGTATCAACCGTTAAAGGCCACCACGGGCAGCTTATTTTTGGAACAGTAAAAAACACCAAAGTAGTTGCGCTTAAAGGCCGCTTTCATTTTTACGAGGGTTATACAATGCAGGAAGTTACCCTGCCCATCCGTGTATTTAATTTTCTTGGGATTAAACATTTATTTTTATCCAATGCCAGCGGAGGTACCAATCTTAATTTTAAAGTTGGTGATATGATGATTATCGAAGATCATATCAACCTTACCGGGCAAAATCCACTTATTGGAATTAATGATGAAAGGCTTGGGCCTCGTTTTCCTGATATGAGTGAGGTTTACGATAAAAAACTGATCGATTTGGCGGCGCAGGTAGCTAAGGAAAAAAACATCGATTATCAGGTGGGCGTGTATGCCGCGGTAACGGGGCCAAATTACGAAACTCCCGCCGAGTACAAATACATCAGGTTTATTGGTGCCGATGCCGTGGGTATGTCAACAGTGCCTGAGGCCATTGTTGCCCGGCATGGGAACCTCTCCTGTTTCGCAGTTTCGGTAATTTCTGATTTGGGTGTTGAAGGCAAAATTGAGTACATCAGCCATGATGCCGTGATTGATGCCGCAAGCCTTGTTGAACCTAAAATGACGGGTTTGATTCTTGGAATGATCGAAAAACTGGAAACAATAGGGTAGATCAGTTGGCAGTCTTCAGTTCTCAGTCTTCAGTCGGCAGTCATCATTTATCAAAATTATTATGGAGACAAGGCATGCCTTGTCTCTACGGAGAAACAATCGAATACCATTAACCAATAACTAATAACCAATAATCCCGCCTACGGCGAGGATGTCCCCGAAGGGTCGGGGCAGGCAGCTTCGCTCCACAATTAACGAATAACTATTAACTATTAACGCTTCCCCCCATCCGGGGTGATGTTGTTAAAATCGAGTACCTTCAGTTGCCACTTTTCACTTACGTCCATTTTTTTTACAAAAAAAGGTTTCAATAAAAAGCCAACGGCCACCATGCTTGCGGAAATAATGAGGGTTTGTTCGTCGATTAAGGGGCTGTCGTTGTTGATTATCCCATTTATGCCAACAATGGTAACATAAGCAATGCCCCCACTTATAAAGAACTGCTTCGATAGTATCATCCAAAACCCTCGTTGCCTGAGAACGACTCCGATATTTTCCAGTTCAATTTCGTAAAGGTTATCAATAAAAACTGTGCTGTCTGTCAATTTTGAAATCGATCCTTGTACGTAGAAGTCTCCTTTTTTTGTTTGAAACGAAATTTTATTCCCAACTTCGTATTTAAAGTTTTTTACTGTACCACGCTTTTGTACCACGAGGTATTGCTGGGCATTTGCGACCATGCCGGTGCAAAAACCAATAATTACGAGGATATAACTTAGCTTTTTTATCATGATGTTAAGAAATTGCCGTGAAATTAATTAATATTTACGTACTCATCGTTATCCATTTTCAGCTTGAGTGGAAATATTTTGTTGTCTGAAAAGATAATAAAGGAATAATTCAGGCATTAAATCAGACTTTTGGGTCTTTGTTTTATCTTTGTTGGCGTAACAAAAATCTATATCAATGTCAAATATAAAACTCTTTGAAAGTAAGCAAATCCGTTCGGTTTGGAATGATGAAGAAAAGAAATGGTATTTTGTTGTTGAAGATGTTGTGGCTGTTTTAACCGATAGCAAAGACCCGAAACAGTATGTTAAGCGTATGAAGTTGAGGGATAAAGAACTGGCCAAAGGGTGGGTACAAATTGTACCTACCCTTGTAATGGATACATCTGGTGGTAAGCAAAAAATGAGTTGTGCCAATACGGAAGGATTGTTCAGAATAATCCAATCAATTCCATCCCCAAAAGCAGAACCATTCAAACTTTGGCTTGCAAAAGCTAAGGACTCACAGGGATTTGTTGAAAATAAAAAAGCAGCGATTGAAGGGGGAAATGTTGCAGGTATAGCAAGGAAAGAATTGGAAAAAAGGTCGGGGGAAAAAGTAGTAACTTCAGAAAATTATTTACCGGAAAAGAAAACAAAGGCATTGAAAGGGTAAAAAATTCTGGCACTTCACAGTAATATCAGTTTTATGAACAAAAAGTTTATTTGGTTTATACTTCTAATCTTAATAATCTCCTGCAAGCATCAGTTAGATCCAGATTTGGCCATTGTCAAAGGAGTTTTTCCCGGGGCAGGAGGAGCAAGCATAAAGTTCGAGGAATTGAAACCTTTCGGGATTCTTGAACTCGATTCAACTGTAATTGATAAAAATGGGCAGTTTCAGTTTCATGCCAAGCCAACGCAGCAAAGCTTTTACCTTTTGCATTTTGGAAATGAAGATGCAATTACTATCGTGATGGATAAAGGGGATACTTTAGAGCTTAAAATGGAGATGGACTCCAACAAACTTTTTTACCAGGTGAATGGAAATGAAGGCTCACGGGTACTCCGGCAGTTTTATTCAGAAAGTAATTTTTATTATGATAAAATCGACTCTTTGCGCCGTGTGTTTTTTGAAAGCAGGGATTTGGATACTTTTTACCTCGTTAGTGCCAGGATAGATCGTGCAATCGAAAAAACCATCATTGAGCAAAGAAAATTTACTGAAAACTTAATTCGAGAAAACCCGGCTTCATTGGCCTCCATCCTGTTAATTAATCAATCATTTGCAGGCCAATCAATTTTTAATCCTGACCAAAATCTTGAACTATTTTCATTAATTGATGAAAATTTAAACAACAAATTCCCCGGCAATCCACACGTAATCGCAAACCATAAACGGCTTGCTACCGCCCGGCAAAAAGAAGCCAATCGAAAAAAGACCGATGCAAGGCTTGCTGTTGGTAAAGAAATTCCTGATATTAGCC
>Ga0208900_1000887_pt1 | contig 17366 bp, 18 predicted proteins | sample AntAceMetag02UKK_FD_184763 | JGI IMG/M metagenome (GOLD analysis project Ga0208900, IMG submission 184763) | Saline lake microbial communities from Ace Lake, Antarctica - Antarctic Ace Lake Metagenome 02UKK (SPAdes) (version 2) | ecosystem: Environmental > Aquatic > Non-marine Saline and... | reverse complement strand
TTTGCCCCCCATGCCGCCAAAAAGGCATTTATCCGAATGAAGCAGAGCTGCATAGAGCATTACAGGATAAAGGGTTTCATCATTCTTAAGATCATCCGGGGTGATCATCACTCCCCCGTTGATGTTAAAGGCAGGGGTGTTATGCACCAGTTTTAAAAAATTGAGATAATCACTGAAGTGGGCCATCCTCCGATTGCCTTCACGGTCTGCAATGTAGGGAAATCCGGAATTGTAGGAGATATGTTCCACCCGGTCTCCGCCGATGGTCATATTGTAGGCAGGATTGCGTGCATACACGGTGAACTCGGAAGGGGCACAGGAGATCCACGCCATGAGCTCATCCTGTGTAAAATAGACCTTCCCGTCGGAGACCCGGACCCCGTTGTCCCGGGCGATATCAAGCATTCCCTGGTGATGAATACGCACGCCACACTTTTCTATGATATCCATGGATGCGTTGTTGATGTTTTCCAGATTCTGTTCAATTGTGCCTGTTGCCAATATGCAGCCCCCCTTTTTTTTTAACTCAATTGTGATGGTCTCGTAAAAAGTCCAGGATTCAATTTTCAGCGATAATCCATTGTGGATGAACAAGGTTTAAAGCCATCTATTAGATATGATAAAAATAGATGTGATAAAAATTTAATGGAACCATTTTTTACAGGTTCATCGATTTTATTATTGTGTAATCAGTTATGGAGCTATTGCAATCCGTATGCCAAGGGAATTACGCCCACATCATTCAGGCCGTAACTATTTGAAAAATTAAATTATTTTACTTTTACGCGCCATCCATGCTATTAAATAAAAGAAAAAAATGACAAGGATTTACGGTTTTCATTATTTTAATTCAAAAAGAGAAAAGGCGCTGAACCATCAATCATGGAAAAGAAGACAACACAATTTTTCACTAAGAAAGCCATGGAATTCACAGGAATGGATCTACTGTCCACCTTATCCCAGCTGGATGAAGGGGTCTTAATGGTGGATGAGAGTGGCACCATTATTTTTTACAACAGACTCCACGGAATCATTGACGGCCTTTCCCCGGAACAGGTCCTGGGAAAACAGCTCACCGATGTTTATAACCTTTCCGCCGAAGAGAGTCTAAGCTTAAGATGCTTAAAAAGTGGCCGTCCCATCCTCCAGGAATACATTATTTATAAGTCCAGAAAAGGGGTGGTGGTGAACAGTATTAACAGCGTCTACCCCATTAAAAAAAAAGAAAAAATCGTCGGTTGCATCAGTTTTTTAAAAGATTATAAAATTCTAAAAACCCTGGTTTCTCCCCAGGAAACCATTTCACCGCAACCGTCCTTGAAAAAAAAGAGACACTACACATTCAGTCAAATCAAAGGGTCCACTAAAAGAATGCTCATGGCCGCCACAACGGCCCGGAAATCCAGCAACTCAACCTCCCCCATCATGCTGCATGGAGAAACCGGAACCGGAAAAGAGATGTTTGCCCAGTCCATTCACCACAATAGCCACCGTCGTACCAATGACTACGTGGCCATCAACTGCGCATCCATCCCGGAAAATTTATTTGAAAGCATCTTATTCGGCACCCGTAAAGGCTCTTTTACCGGGGCCATGGATCAGAAGGGATTGTTTGAGCAGGCCAGTGGCGGCACCCTTTTTTTAGATGAGATTGATTCCATGCCGCCCCCCTTGCAGACGAAAATGTTAAGGGCGCTTCAAGAAAAGAAAATTCGTCGGGTGGGGGATCTGGAAGAGATCCCCGTTGATATCAAAATCATCAGCTCCACCAGCACCCCCCCTCAACATTTTTTAAGTGATGGGTCACGCTTTAGAAAGGATCTCTTCTATCGCCTGGCCGTTGTTCTCATTGAAATCCCCCCTTTGAGAAAAAGGGATGATGACATTGGGGAATTGACACGGCATTTTCTAAAAATTTTCAACCGCCAGATGAAAAGAAAGGTAAACTGTGTTTCCAGGGAGGTGATGGCCCTTTTCTACAATTATAACTGGCCGGGTAACGTTCGGGAGCTGGAGCATGTCATAGAAGGCGCAATGAATATTTTAGACCAGGATACGGTCCTGGATATTTATCACATTGCCCCCTATTTCAAAAACATTTGTCCGTTGTTTCTGGAGTCCCAAAAACAGGCCATTGCCTCCTCTCTTTCATGTACTAACTGGGATGAAACCATTGGGAATTCAAATCTCCCTTTAAGAAAGACAGAAGAGGAAAACAGTGAAAAAATGATGATGGAACAACTATTGGTGGAGTGCAAGGGCAAGGTTATTAAGGCAGCACAAAAAATGGGCATTTCACGCCAACTCTTCCACTATCGCATGAAAAGACATGGGTTGGTCAGGGCAGCCATTGTCACCCGATACGAAAAAGAAACTCTTGAACAGGCTCTGGAGGCCTGCCAGGGAAATTTAACACAGACCGCAAAAAAACTGGGAATCTCCCTGCAACTGCTCAACTATAAAATGAAAAAATTTCTTTAGCCCATGGCTCCCCCTTGTTAACCCACTATGTCAACGGGCGCATCATCGAACAACCGCAAATTGTTATCTGACAAAATGGAAATATATGTTTAAATTCAAACCCATGCAGGCCTCCCTGCAAAAACGCATAAAATATCTGCTCTGGGAGCGAAATCCCCTTGAACTGGGCCTGTCCCAGCGTATTGTACTGCGACAAATCCAAACCATTACCCTTGTCATCCGGGATTTCACCATCAATCAGTGTCTGTTGCGGGCATCGGCCCTGACCTACTACACCATGCTCTCCCTGGTTCCCCTGCTGGGACTCACCTTTGCCCTGCTAAAGACCTTTGGCGTTCAAAATCTGCTGCAACCCTGGATCATTGAAAAACTCAATGTGGGGGATGGACAGGTGGCAGAGGCCATTCTGGGTTATATCAACAACACACAGATGACCCAGCTGGGGGCCTTTGGACTTATCTTTCTCATCATCGCCGTGGTCTCCCTTTTAACCAATGTTGAAAAAACATTCAACCATATCTGGGGAGTTGAAGAGGTGCGGCCCCCGCTGCGACGCTTTTCCGATTACCTGTCCGTGGTTCTCATCGGTCCGGTGTTGATTATCAGTGCCATCTCCATGACCTCCACCTTGGCCAGCAACAATTTGGTAAAACAACTCATGACACTGCAACTGGTGGGTGACTCCATTTTCCTGTTCTTCAAGTTGGCACCCTATTTATTCATGTGGCTGGCCTTTACCGGGCTTTATGTTTTCATGTCCAACATAAAGGTGGAGTGGCAGGCCGCATTTGTGGGGGGGATTGTGGGGGGAACCCTGTGGCAGCTTGCCCAGGTGGGATATGTTCATTTCCAGGTGGGTGTGGGTCGGTACAACGCCATATACGGCACCATGGCTGCCCTGCCGATTTTCATGGTGTGGCTGTATATCTCCTGGGTAATTGTATTGTTTGGGCTGGAGGTCTGCTATGCCCGGCAGAATCTGGGGGTCAGTGGACGGGATCTGCGACTCTCCCAGATCAGCCGCAGCAGTTTTGAACAGATGGCCCTGGCCTTGCTGATCACCCTGGCCGATAATTTTCACAAGGGGAATCCTGCGTTAAGCCATGGAGAGCTCTCACATAGACTGGGCATCCCCCCCCGGCTCTGCAGGCGGGTCATTCATTTTCTTACACAAATCGGTTTTGTATCGGAGCACTGCACCACCGGGAGGCAATGCACCTATCAGCCAGCACGTTCCCCAGATACGCTCACCATCGCAGAAATCTTTACAAAAATGGAAAATGTCGGCGAGTCTGCGTCTCATTTCCCTCCCCATTCCCACACCACCGTGGCAATGGATCTCTGCCAACAAGTTGACACCTTTATGGCAGAAGGGTTAAAAGAGAAGACCCTCAAGGATCTGGTATTACGTTGTCAGGAATCCGACGTAACTGTGTTACTTACCAATTAATAACTCCGGGCCTGAATGCGATTTTGACCACATTGTGAGTGGTCAAAGCCAAACCCAAGCCCATAAACTTATATTCAACCATATCTTCACACTTGGCCAGATCTCATGATAGACATTATTTGTTGTTTAACCTCAGAATTTCATGCTTCAGCGTGTTATATGACCACGTCTTTCCAGTTCTTGTTTTAAAATCACGTTTATTCAAAAGGGTTACAATACGCTTCTTGGAAAGGCCTTGATCCACACAATCACTTATCACAGTGATTGCTTCTTTAAGTTGCTCCTTATAGACCTCTTTAACGGATGATTTAGAAGGTGTCACTTCGTTGTCCGCTCTCTTGAAATCAAGGACCGGTTCAAAAAATTGAACAACATCTGCCCTTCTTCTCGCATCAATAACATGCGCCATTTCTTCGTATACCGGGCATTGAGAATTACAGTGGGCCTTAAAAGGATTTTCCTCACGTATGCACTCAAATTGAACATCAGACTTGTAAATATATTTGACATTTCCTTTTGTACTATGCCGTATTCTGGATTTTGAACTTGAAGATAAGACAGATAGAACATTGGTACAATATTCAATCATCCATTCCAGACACGTGTCTGAATCCATCCCAATATACCTGCACCAAGCGGCCATGTACTGAGTTATGTCCTGACGTGAAGGAAGGGACTTTCCATCAGGGAATCGTTCCAGTGTAAGACCATTTACCACTAAGTCTTTGATGCATGGAAACAGGTGTTTTTTTCTCTCCTCGTCCAATATTTTTTTTAGTGTATTCAAATGCATGGTAGTCATATTTTAATCCCTTGATATACAAAATTCGTCAATGTCACGAAATCAAAGACAGGTAAGCCAGTCGCTTTCCGAATAGCACTGGCAAAAGGGGGTAAATCAGTGCATTCCAACACAAAGGCTCCGATATCCGAATGTTTCATCATTGAGCTGGCGTTGGAGATAACGTCCTTTTCCACTATATCAATATCTATATCTTCATCAGGTGAAGTGAAAATTTTATTCCACTCTAAGCAAGCTTCCAGGCCTTGAATCTGGATTGACATCTGTTTAGTAACACCGGCATTTTCCAGATGCTGTTCTGTAAGAGCCGATTTTTTGGCCGTTATCACTCCGATGGTCTGTTGTTGGGTCAACATGTTCTGGACAAGCGGGATTTGCATAAATGTCTTTTCAAGAATGAGTTTGGCCCCAGGCTCATGGTAAATCCCACAGATCTCTGCATGGAGGTGAAACCTGTTACCAAATCTCGCTTATCAATTAATTGATATACAGTTGTGGTAAGTGCTTACTGCCATAGCTATCAATTACCTGTTTTGCAAATGCCAATTAATTATGCACTCTTTAATGGACCCATTGGGTATTCATAATAAACAATCTGGCATCGATGTTCGCGTCAATGTTTTTTCCTGTTGCGGTTATGCAAAGTTTCATGTCATTCTCCTATAATTGTTTAATATCAAAAAATAATTTTTAAAAGATAGCCCTCTGTTAAAAAAATCTTTTGAAACATAAACAGATAAAATTAATGAAAAACATGGCGAAAATCGCTATCTTTTATACGTATTATTAGCTCCTAATAAATATATAAAAGAAAGGAACCTCATCAAAATGCATAATACGCCGGTAGCGCCCCAATATCAAACAATAAACCCTGATAGGCTCAAAATTTCCTTTACACCCCATGCCGGGGCTGATATTTTTCCAGCCATAACTATCACACATCTTTTGCCGCAAAAATGAGGTTTTTTTATGCTCTTTTTAAAAATGATCAAAGCATGTTCATTTCATGGACTGTCCAAAACAGGTCTGATTCTTTCCCTGTTTTTTTATTCGTCCCTTTTTGCAGGAGAGCCTGCCCTGCAAAAGCCCCAGGTTTATTCAAATCAGGAAAACATAACAGGATGGGTCATGAGTGAAAAATTAGACGGTATCAGGGGATATTGGGATGGCATCCGATTGTATACCCGTAAAGGAATTCCCTTGCATCCACCGCCATGGTTCATAAAAAATTTTCCGCCGTTTCCCCTTGATGGCGAACTCTGGAGCAAAAGAGGCAATTTTGAATTTATCCAATCAGTGATACTGGACCAGACCCCGGGGGAAGGGTGGAAACACATCACCTATAACATTTTTGAGGTCCCCAATGAAAAAGGAGATTTTCTCTTCCGGCTCAATCGGGCACGCACATGGTTTGAATCACATAAAAATACCCATGCCCGGATTATCCCTCAAATTCGGATTAAAGAAAAATCAGACATGGAAGCCTTTTTAAAAGAAATTGAATCAATGGGAGGAGAGGGCGTGATCATCAAAAATCCAGATATGCCCTATCACACCGGGCGCAGTCCCCATATCCTTAAAGTGAAAAATTTTCAGGATATGGAGGGAGTTGTTGTCGGCCTCAACAAGGGAAAGGGGAAATATAAGAATATCATGGGGTCAATAACCATAAAACTTAAAAATGGAATCACCTTTAAACTGGGTACGGGTTTTAGCGATAAAATTAGACATACGCCGCCGCAACCCGGTTCAACGGTGACATTTAAATATTATGGATTCACCAAAAATGGGATTCCCAAATTCGCCTCTTTTTTAAGGATGAGGCAAGACTGAAAATACACCACACATATGATTCTGTGGAGGGTTTCACAACAGTTGTGGTTTGGGAAATCTTAGAATGATATTTTCCATCTTTTTGCGTCTTTTCCAAGAATTATATCACCCTGATTTATTTGAATTACCGTATATTGTTCTATCTGGTCTCCTTGTCGCACGACATGGCTATTGACCACCGCCAGTCGACTGGAAGGACTTTTGTCCCATGAAATAGCCTGGACCTTCATTGCAGAGTCCTTGAGCATCTCGGCACTGTATTCCAAGACAGGCGCTGGCGGACCTGATACTGTCTCAGATGAACCCTTGCCAATTAACGGATGTGGCACCGCAATAGATTTGGTGGCCTGTTCTTCAAGGGTCTTTTTTTTAAGCGACTGTTTTTTAATCTTTTTTGAGACAGGAATCATCGCATTCAACGGAACACTTTCGGCAGGCGTTCCCACCGTTGACTGTGGATTTGATATTGATTTCTCCAAACTATCCGGTACCGTTTCCTGCCCATGAGATTTTATCTTTGAGGGTGTCGCAGCCCCTTGATCCAGAGCAACCGTCTCTGAAACCACCTGTCCTTGTTCGTTCTTCTTATTCTGAACAGATTTCAGCGTCAAAGTTTTGTCAAGATTTTGTCCAGAAGAAGAGACAAGCGAGGTGGGTTGAAAAAAATTTGCCCTTAATATGATTGCCATCCCCCCGAAAAGGAGGACCAGAATAGCTGCCCAAATTCCATAAGTGAGCTGATGAAAGCGCAATCGCTGTCTGAAACGATCAAGCAGAGACCTTTCAGGAGGGGTTTTTCTCAGCCATTGCCGATGATCAACATCAGGGGATGGCTGCTCCTTTTCAAGCTTTTTCAGGGCTTTGAGAACGGAACTCACTCCACTACTCCTTTTAATAATTTCAAAGATTTACCCAGGCTGGGGATCTCCAGTGATTTTTTCTTTTGATACAAGGCAATTTTTGTCATGGATCCAACCACTCCGTCAACCCTCAGACCGTATTGACGCTGTATCTGGGTAATTACATTCCGTGTGTTCTCATCATACTCAGGGCCTATGTCAATGTTATTGTAACCCATATCTCTCAACAGGAGCTTCAAGGTGATAACCGCCTCTTCTCTGGCATCTCCGGGGATGGTGCCAAAATCCTGCAAAGGAACCCGGGTGACAATTTCACCCTCCGATGTTTCGGCCACAGAGGCCAAAGGCATAGCCATATGCAGCACAGGTAAGGATTTGAAAACTTTCTCTTTTTCAGGCACTCTGGGTTTTGATGCCATCTCAGGCCTGTCCGGTGCAGCGGAAGTCCTGGTTTTGGGAGAAATGAGGAGCAGTTTCGATGCCACCTTGGGTCTGTCCGGTGCCATAACCGATATCTGTTCATGATGTAAAAGCCCCAATATTCCGAATTCATAACCGCCAGCCAGGACAATCAGCACAATTGCGCAGGTCAGAACAACCATGGTTTTTCGGTGATACGGCCGTTTTAATCCATGGTCACTGGAGCTTATTTCCAGTTCTTTGATGGCCGTTTTGGCAATTTTAGTGCTGACTCCTTTTTGATCCAGGCCAAAAGCCGTGAGCAAGGCCCGATCGCAGGAGATATTGATCAACCGGGGGATGCCTCGTGAATATTTATATATCCTTTTGACAGCGCCATTTGAAAATGTAATTGCCTCTCCTCCGGAAGCAAGCTCAAGGCGGTGCCGGATATAGTTTTCGGTGTCTTTGAAAGAAAGGGGCTGGAGGTGGCAACTCAGGGTGATCCGCTGTCTGAGTTGTCTTAAATCATGGGAGTTGAGCAGATTTCTCAATTCCGGTTGCCCGATCAGAATGATTTGAAGCAATTTGCTTCTGGTGGTTTCCAGATTGGATATCAATCGGATCTGTTCCAACTCGTTGCGGGTTAGAATCTGGGCCTCATCAATGATCAGAACCACTTCCTTGCCTTGTGATTTTTTTTCAATGAGAAACACATTCAGTGAATTGATCAACTCCCTGGAATTATGCCCCTCATCGGTGATACCAAATTCCGTATTCACTGCCCGCAGCAATTCCACCGGGTCAAGAACAGGATTGAAAATATACGCAATTTCTGTATTCTTATCCAGTCCCTCTATAAATGAACGGCAAAGGGTGGTTTTACCGGTACCCACCTCTCCGGTAATTTCCACAAAACCATCCCCGGAGTCCAGACCATAAACCAGGTGGGCCATGGCCTCCTGATGGCTCTGACTCATATACAGATAGGCTGGATTAGGCACCAGCTTAAACGGTCTTTCATTAAACCCGAAAAAACGGTTATACATTATTTGCCCCAGGCAACTCTTGTTGCAATTCAAATTCTCCCCGACAGACACCTATGTATATCCGAAAATTATCAATAAAGGCAAAGGAAAAGACAGGAATGTAAGGGGTTCAATGAACATAAAGTTTAAAATGGCACGCGGCGTGATAGCTGCAATCATTTTATTTGACATATCAAATATTGTGAAATATAAACGATACCATTTAAAAGAACCGTTTTTTCATCAAGTTCAAAAAGGAGATAACAGGCCATGTCATTCAAGGATGTGGAAGACGCCCGCAAGACATTGGAAGCTTCCGACTATGTCGCTACAACTGAAATCGCCACCGTTGTATTCCTGGCGGCGGCATCGGAAAAACCGGTTCTGGTGGAAGGGCCGGCAGGTGTGGGAAAAACCGAACTGGCCAAGGCCCTGTCCACTGGCCTGAACCGAGAACTCATACGTCTCCAGTGCTATGAGGGGCTTGACGAAGCCAAGGCACTGTACGAATGGGAATATGCCAAGCAATTGCTCTACACCCAGATTGTTCGGGACAAAATCAGCGACGTGGTGGCAGGCGCTAAAACCCTGACCGAAGCGGTGGATAAGATTTCCGATCAATCCGACGCTTTTTTTTCCGAACGCTTTCTTTTGCCGCGTCCACTGCTTCAGGCCATCAGCACTCCGGAACCGGTGGTGCTTCTCATTGACGAGGTGGACAAATCCGATCCGGAATTCGAGGCATTTCTGCTGGAGTTATTGAGTGATTTCCAGATTACTATCCCTGAGTTGGGAACACGCCGGGCACTTCATAAGCCTCTTGTGATCCTTACATCCAATGGGTTCCGTGATATGAGCGATGCGCTCAAGCGCCGTTGCCTGCATCTCTATATTGACTATCCGGGGCCGGAAACAGAGCGGGAAATCGTACGGCGCAGGACTCCCGATCTTTCAGATCATCTGGCCGAACAGATGGTTTTGGCAATGGAGCGCATCCGAAGGTTGGACCTAAAGAAAAAGCCGAGTATTTCAGAAACAATCGACTGGGCCCACGCATTGATAAACCTTAGGATGGAATCTCTTTCCAAAGAAGCGGTTCTGTCAACACTTAACGTGATCTGCAAATACCGCGAAGACAAGGAGCGTGTTCAACAGAATGTGGATCAGGTGGTTAATTTCGGATAAATACCGAGACAAAATTAATTCGGTATTTTCGTCAGACGAGTTTCTATATTTCATCTTACCCATCGGGGTTATATGCTGAATGAAAGCTGTCAGCGATTTATTATGATTATTTCTTGTCGGGTACTTAGAAGGATAAGATGGAAACAATAATTCTCAAATTCGCAGCTTCCGCCCGGGCAACAGGTATGCGTATTTCCACAGCTGAAGTGCTGACCTGCCTTGAAATGATTCCCCATGTGGACATCCTGGATGAAGCCCAGTTTAAAACCGTACTGCGCTCAAATTTTGCCAAAAGCCGATTGGAGCAGGCGCGTTTCGACCATCTTTACCCCCTTTTTTTCCATGAACTCCGTGAAGATCTGGATGCGGGATCCATGGAGATTGCCGCTCACCTGGAAACCTTGCGACGGGAAATTTCAGAAGTTGACCCCCCAATGCAGGCCATGACGGCCCTGGCTGAGTTTGTGTCCGGGGAGCCCCAGGCATATCTTACGATGTTGCAGGAAATCCGGTCCGAAGGGCAGGCCCAGGGAGACGGTCCTGGTGGGAAGGGCTCTAACCTGGGCGGTCTGGTGCGACGTCTGCCGATTCTTAGATCTATCCAGAGAGCCCGGGAGACGTCAATGGCGTTTCTGGATGACAACTGGCGGGACATTCACTGGGAAACACGCAAAGAACTCAAACAGCATCTGGAGCGCCGGCTTGCCACAGCCCAACGGATGTTGACGGAAAACAATCCACCGGGCCTTATTCCTTTGGAAAAAAAAGGGCCTGCTCCCGGCCTCCACGGCGAGTTGGGAGACATTCCTTTTGCCAATCTTTCCCCCGGTGAAATAGTCCGTTTGAGGGATGTGATTGCAAAACTTACACGCAAGCTTCGTGATATGTCCACTCGCCGCTATGCGGCCCGGTCAAGGGGGGTACCTGATATCAAACGGACCCTGCGGGCAGCCACCCGCACCCAGGGGATTCCACTACAATTGAAATACCGTGAGAAACCGCCGCGCAAAGGTCGGATTGTTGTATTCTGCGACGTCTCCGGATCGGTGTGGTCGTCGGCCAAATTCATGCTCACCGTGCTTTATGCCCTGCAAGACTGCTTTGACCGGGTAAAGAGCTTTGTATTTGTGGATGAACCCATCAATGTCACCCATTTTTTCGACGATTTTGAAATCAACCAGGCGCTTGCGGAAATTCTTGATTGCCCGGATATCAATTACGCCGCGTCCACCGACTACGGCAGGATGCTGCGCCTGTTCAAAAGACAGTATATGGATACCATCAATAAAAAAACCACCGTCATCATGATCGGCGATGGCCGAAGTAATTACTGCAATCCCGAAGAGGACATACTGGAAATGATCCGTGACCGGAGCAGAAGGCTTCTCTGGATCAACCCGGAAAATGAAAAGTTCTGGCATTCGGGAGACAGTGAAATGGCCGCATACGAGCCCCTTTGCAACGAAGTCCGACACGTCGAGAATCTTAACCAACTGGCAGCCTTTATCCGGGAGATTGTGTTATGAGGGTTTCACACGATTTGTCCATCATTGACCATCTGCATAATCATCTTATTCAAAGGCTAACGAAAAATGCCATAGGCGCATTTCCATCTTCCCGGTCGGAGAATTCATAGTGATCGGGGGCAGGCTTGCCTAAAAATCAGATCCATAGAATACTATGCTGATGCCGGAAAAATGGGAATGCGCCCTATGCCATATCATCTAATGTTTTAAATCTTCTATGTCTACCAATTCTCTCAATTCAAAGGGCTACCATATTTACAGAGACCGAAAGCGGAATCTCATTGCCTGCCCTGAAGACCTTGATCTCAGCCGTGATATCATCTACCTGAGTGCCCACATGGATATGGTGGATGCAGATCCCCTGGAATGGGATGAACCGTTTTTCCCCTTTTCCCTGTATGAGGATGATGGTCAGATGATGGCCGGTATGAAAACCTCCCGCCAGATTGGAGAAGACTTGGGAACCACCCTCCCAATTTCAGAAAAAGACACCTTTTTTATTGTCCTGGAAAATAATATCACCGTTTCAGATCCCTCTATTCTCAGTTTTTACACAGCCGAGCGCGGCAACTTTGTCATCCGTGTATCGGAAACCATGGATCGCCTGCGCAGTATCCTGTCCCGCCTGGAAAAATGGAACCCGGTGAGCATCCGCCCCGATGCGGGCACCCTGGACGAAGAAAGTACTGTCCTGACCCAGAAGGGGGGCATGTCTGCTCGGTTTCCCGGGAGGAGAATCTGCTGACCCGTGTAATTGAACAGTCCCTGGACACAGATCTTCTCCGGGCAGGCAATGAGGCTGGTTTTGCTGTGGTACCCTCACAGATTTTCAAAGGGAAAGCCCCATCCCCTGTGATACACCACCTGGTACTCAGTAACCGTTCCTTTCTATAAATAGTTGTGGGCAAGTACAGAGGGTATAGGTCTTCCATGCTTTTTTGTGGGATACCCCAGCCAAAATATCGACCCACTCATGGCAGACATACAAAGATTGACAATATTTGTATTGATGCTATCATTATCTTTAACCATTGTGTTGCCTGGGAAAGGAAAAGCCCAGGGCCTTTTTAAATCCTCCAATCATATTTAATACACAAGGAGGTATAACATGCATATATCACTAACGCCAGAGCTTGAAGCCGGTATCAAGCAAAAGGTAGCATCAGATTATTACAACAATGCCAGCGAGGTAATCCGTAAGGCTTTGCGGTTCTGGGAAGACAATGAGAAGTTGTTACAGTACATGAAACTTGAGGCGTTACAAAAACGTTTGGCCGTTGGCGCCGGGCAAGCTGAACAGGCAGAATTTGTTGATCAGTAAGTAATATTATTTCAGAGATCAAAAATGCCTGATTACCGCCTTACACCTGCTGCAAAATCTGATTTATTGAAAATCTGGAACTACACCGTTGAAATATAGGGGGAGAAGCAGGCAGAAAAGTTAAATCAAATTTCAAAAAGAGTCCTGATTTTACCTGACCCTACTAATCTTGATAGCAATTTAAAATTATTCTGTTCAAATCTTACCTTACCTGCAATGCAAGCCGGGTGAACTTTAAGATATTCTGCTAATTCAAGTACATTTTTTTTTGTAGGATTTGATTTTGCAGTCGAGGAAGACCAAACTTCATTCGGTATTAAAGATTCTCTGGCAAGATAATCGGCTTCGTACTCAATAGCTTTTTGTTTACCTGCCCCAAAGGTCTGAACATCCATGTCATCTACGAATAAATTTTGATTTTCTTTACCAAGGTGCAATACGATATGAGCTAATTCATGAAGAAGGCAAAACCAAAAATTATCAATTCTATCATATCTCAGGGTTAATCCAACAACGGGGGTTGAATCCTCAAGCAATAATGCAGCACCATCTAAATATGTTTTTGGAAGATGTCGTTCTATTGTCAGGTGAATGCCATGTTTTTCGAGAAATTCCCTCGCAAGTAAGGGGCCTTCATCAAAAAAACTTAATTTGGCAATTTCTTTAAGGTTATCAGATGTAAAAGTAGTCGGATTAAATTTTCTTTGCAAGGGTTTCTTTTGAGCAAGTGACATGATTCTCATGCACCATGAATTTAGTGCATACATATCTGTTTTTGCATTAATTCGGTTACCGGAATTTTCTCTGAAACAAGCATCTATCGTCTCACCATTCAGACAACAATCACTCATAAAAAGACGAATGGCTTCTTCAGCTGAATCTTTTAAATTTTTTATGGGATGAATCCATCCTCTTTTTGACATTTCTTTCAACGGGAAAAGATGCCACTCAATGTTGAGTATTGCCTTGGGAAAATTGCTCCCTGTTTTTTGCAAAAAAATTTCAGCGGGTATGCCCAAATTTTGATGAAGGGATCGCATCATGGAAAGAGTTAATGGCCTTTTATTATTGAGGATCTCAGAGACCTTGCTCTTGCTGCCAATAAACGGCACCAAGCCTTTTTGATTGAGCCCTAACTGTTCCATTCTAAATTTTATCGCGTCGATGGGTTCTGGCATATCCATGGCATAATGTTCATCTTCATAAAGTTCAACAAGTGTCGTAAGCAGTTCAAGCTCTTCCGCTTCCGGCGTGTTTGCTTCAGCATCCATCAGGTCTTCAATGCGGGACAGAACTAAATTGTAATATGCTTCTGTTTTTATAAGTTTGTTAATCATTATATCTCCTCCGCATTAATCTTATCATACTCCTTATGGCTCCCCACAAACCGGATGAAAACAGTCTGTGTTGAAAAATTTATTTTTACCACTAAGCGGTACTTGTTCCCTCCTAAGTTAAATACAATACGGTTCCCTTTTAAAATACTTGCCGAGCCGTATTGCTCTTTTATTTCTGGCCATGATTGCCATTTGGCTTTTTTAGCTTCATGCCACCATGCATCGATAGGGCCTTTGGCATCTTTGCACCCTTCCCGTTGGTAAAATTTTATTAATTGAGGTCTGGCGATCACATGCATAGCTTAACTAATAACAAGTTCCCTATTAAGTGTCAATACAAAAGTTCCCCAAACAGGAACTTGTAATTATATTTTTTGGGGAACTTTTATTTCCTTTATTATTATAGTGTGGTGCAACCACCACTGTGCGCCTATCAGACAAATTCAGAAGTCTCCATATTCAAGAGCCACCTTTTACGCTTTACAGACAGAATCTCTTTGAGATGTTCACCACAGTCAGCCTTCAGATTGCCAGCTACATGGCAAATATCTCGTCCAGGACAAACCACTCTAATGAATTTCCCGGGGTACAGCTTACCCGGACCATTTTGGCGGCCACCTGTTCTCCCTGGATGGGTCGAAATCGGCGTAAACCCGGCATCAAACAAATTGCGGGCAGAATCCGGCCCAACGTTTTTTCTCCCATACGCAACTCCGGTCTGGGACCTTTGAGAATTGAGGGTTGAAAGATGCTGATACGCTCAAAAGGAAGAGTCTGCACCCTTTTTTCCAATTCCCCCTTCATGTTCAGATATGCATTATCGCTGTCAGCATCCGCACGGAATGATGATACCAGAAGATAATGGCGGACACCCTGCCCCGCCGCCAGCTGTGCTGCCTCATACTGGTAATCCAGATCAACCTTTCGCTGGGCTTCGATGGAACCTGCCTGCTTGTGGGTTGTCCCCAGACATGAAAACAGTATATTTCCTTTGAACAATGGGGCATGGTCTTTCAGGCTGTCAAAATTCACAACTTTATTGCAGACTTTGGGGCTGGAATGAAGGGCCGGACGACGGGTAAGGGTAACAACACTGCTTATATGATCCGCATCTGCCAGTTGATCTGTCAACGCCCTGCCTACCAGACCCGTTGCACCGACAACAATGGCTGTTTCACCCATAAGACACTCCTTTTCATGTAGAGATGATGATGATAGATTCCAGAAAATTAAATTTGTCCGACAGTATGGCACAAATTGCAAGGTCAGAAAAGGGTGTATTGAACAGACACATCCTGCTCAGTGCGGGACGGCTGCAATGTGGAATTTCATATAAAAACAGGACATTTCCAAAGAAAACACCGAATTTTCCTTTACACCCCCTGTCTGGGCTGATATTTTCCCATTCATGATTATCACACACCTCTTACTGGCTGTCTTGTGGATCATCTGGTGTACATTACACAGCGCCATGATCTCCCTCACAGTCACCAATTACCTGGAACACCGTCTGGGACAGGCTTATCGATTTTATCGACTATTTTTCAATGCCGTGGCAGTGGTCACCCTTTTACCGGTTTACCTATATGGCCAGGGGATCGACAGTCCCCTGTGCCTTATTGCGCAAGGCCCCATTCAGATGGTCAGAATCGCTATATTGTTCATCTCACTGCTGCTGTTCGTGATGGGTGCCAGGGTATATGATCTGAAACATTTTACCGGCCTACGCCAAATCCGGCAAAAGCCTTTTCCATCATCTGGCGATACCATCCCCTTTAAAACCAAAGGCATTCTCACAGTCACCCGCCATCCCTGGTACCTGGGCGGCATTTTTCTGATCTGGACCTACCAGGCGCGGATGAGCGTGGCAGATGTCATGGTCAATACCATTTTAAGCCTTTACTTTGTGGTGGGGGCAATGCTGGAGGATAGAAAACTCAAAAGAACCATGAAAAGGACCTATGATCAATATGCTGCCACGGTATCCATGCTTTTTCCAGTCAAATGGTTACGGTACCTGCTTGAAAATCGCCGTTTGCCCGTCAGCACCCGGCTGTATCCGGCCCACCCCGTGCTGGCCGTGGGAGCTGTTATTTTCAAGGCAGATCATGTGCTGTTAGTAAAGCGGAAGAATCCCCCATCACAAGGGGTCTGGGCCATCCCCGGCGGTCGGGTACGACTGGGTGAAAGCATTCAGGAGGCAGCCCAACGGGAAGTCATGGAAGAGACCGGGGTGATCATTACTCCCCGGGAAACGGTATTTGCCTTTGATTCCATTGAAAGGGATACCCTTCACAATGTCCGATATCACTACCATATTGTTGATGTGGCGGGAGACTACGTCAGTGGCGAGGCCATGGCCGGAGATGATGCCCTGGATGCCCGGTGGATATCCAGACAGGCCCTTGCCACACTTCCGGTGAATGAAAAAACAAGGCACCTGCTGGAAACAAAATTTGATTTTCGGGGGCTGCAAACGGTGTAAGGCAGGATTTGAGATATTGGATGACCCCACATAGGCTGCACCAAAATCACTTTTCCGGTGAAAGATGTAAGCCTTGGCATGGAGGCGTGTTTGCCGGGTGTTGAATTATACGATATTAACAGTACATTACTGTGGTCAGATCGCGCTACTGACCGGTAAACACCGCGATTCACAGCGGCGTTTCCAGATGAAGTATTATTTGAGCATCAGTCGTTTTGTTACCCTTTGAGCGATCCTACAAGATCAATGTAATCCTGTTTGGCTATTTCCTGCGAAGCCCCCTGAAGTTTTTTCCAGGCATCATATTTCGCTCTTCCCTTAAAATTGGTCATTCCAGGCCTTTTTCCTGTGACATCCCCAACACTGCCCTGTTTAAACAGGGAATAGAGCTTGAGGAGTGTATCGTTACTGGGTTTTTCCGATAATTCTTTAACATCTTCGCCAGCTTTTTGAAATTGTTCATTTAAATCACTCACTTGCTTCTCCTTTAGTTTAAGTTACCTCGGTTTTACATATTAAATAAATGATTGATGGCTACCCACTTAAGGCGGGATACTTTTCTCGAATTTGCTATTTTTTTTTATAAAGGATATTCTCTTATCATTTGAAGATATAGTTTTTAGAAAACCAACTATAAAAAAAGGTTACCAGATGATGAA
>Ga0208900_1000886_pt1 | contig 17385 bp, 19 predicted proteins | sample AntAceMetag02UKK_FD_184763 | JGI IMG/M metagenome (GOLD analysis project Ga0208900, IMG submission 184763) | Saline lake microbial communities from Ace Lake, Antarctica - Antarctic Ace Lake Metagenome 02UKK (SPAdes) (version 2) | ecosystem: Environmental > Aquatic > Non-marine Saline and... | reverse complement strand
GTATTTATCAATTGGAATACTAACAATCATAATCAGGAGAAATACTATGGGACAAAATTACTTTAACACCTTACCCCTCAGACTTCAGTTGGAAGAACTTGGACAATGTCGTTTCATGGACTATTCAGAATTTGACGGCGTGGAAGCCCTTAAAGGCAAAAAAATTGTCATTGTGGGATGTGGGGCCCAGGGATTTCACCAGGGATTGAACTTAAGAGACAGTGGTCTGGACGTATCCTATGCCCTGAGACCTGCCGCCATTGAGGACAAAAGACAATCTTATAAAAATGCAGCGGAAAACGGGTTTAGCGTGGGCATTTATGAGGATATGATTCCCGTGGCCGATCTGGTGATCAACCTGACACCGGACAAACAGCATAGCCCGGTGGTTTCTGCTGTTATGCCGCTGATGAAAAAAGGGGCATGTCTGGCCTATTGCCATGGGTTTAATATTGTGGAAGAGGGTATGAAAATCCGGGAGGATCTTACCGTGATCATGGTGGCCCCTAAATCCCCGGGCACCGAGGTGCGTGAAGAATATAAACGTGGATTTGGTGTACCCACCCTCATTGCCGTCCACCGGGAAAATGACCCCGATGGATATGGGTGGGACATGGCCAAGGCCTATGCTGCTGGCACCGGCGGTCACCGGGCAGGGGTGCTGAAGTCTTCCTTTATTGCCGAGGTGAAATCCGATCTCATGGGAGAGCAGACCATCCTTTGCGGCATGCTCCAGGTGGGGTCCCTTTTGTGTTATGACAAAATGATGGAAAAGGGGGTTGACTCTGCTTATGCTTCAAGATTGATTCAGTATGGATGGGAAACCGTCACCGAGGCTCTGAAGCATGGTGGTATCAGCAATATGATGGACCGCCTGTCCAATCCCGCCAAAATTAAAGCCTTTGAGCTGGCAGAGGAACTCAAGACCATCCTCCAGCCGTTGTTCAATAAACATATGGATGATATCATGTCCGGTCATTTTTCCAGCACCATGATGGAAGATTGGGCCAACGATGATTCAAATCTTTTAAAATGGCGGGCAGAAACCGCAGAAACAGCCTTTGAAAAATCCCAGTGTACCGATGCTGAAATTTCCGAGCAGGAATTTTTTGACAATGGGATTCTCATGCTGGCCATGGTTAAAGCCGGAGTGGAAATGGCCTTTGACACCATGGTGGCTGCAGGGATCAAGGCGGAATCTTCCTACTATGAGTCCCTGCATGAGGTGCCCCTGATTGCTAATACCATTGCCCGTAAAAAACTTTATGAGATGAATGTGGTTATTTCAGATACGGCAGAATATGGCTGTTATCTTTTTGCCCATGCCGCAGGTCCCCTGCTCCAGGATTTTATGAATAAGATAGATGCGGATGTCATTGGAAAGGGCCTTGGGTGTGGCAATACCGGGGTGGATAATATCCAGCTCATCCAGGTCAATGAGGCCATTGCTTCCACCGAAGTGGAGATCATCGGAAAGGTGCTCCGGGGTCACATGGGGCGAATGAAGGCTATTTTGTAAAAAAGAATTTTGAGCTGCCGAACTATTAGTTCAGCAGCTCTGTGGCATGGTCCAGTGTGGCCTGGGTGATGGTGGTTCCCCCCATCATCCGTGCAATTTCGTGTACCCGCTCCTCTTTTTTTGTAAGGGGGGTGATCAGAGTAGCAGTACGCTGATTGACCACCTGTTTTTCAATTTTGTAGTGGCTTTTGCCATATTTTGCAATCTGGGCCAGGTGGGTGATGCAGATAACCTGGTATTTGTTTGACAGGGCTTTGAGTTTGATTCCCACCTTGTCCGATGTTTTGCCCCCAATGCCGGAATCCACTTCATCAAATACCAGGGTGCCAAGATCATCCGCGTCGGAAAGGATGGCCTTTAAGGCCAGAACCACCCGGGAAAGTTCTCCCCCGGATGCAATGCGTGCCAGGGGACGGGGATTTTCCCCGGGATTGGGTGCCATGAGAAAGGATACCCTGTCCATGCCGGTGTCGGTGATCTTCATGCCATTGACGGAAAGAAGATCTTTTTGTAGACTTTCCGGAAAAAGCTCTTCCCTGGATTTTCCCTTGGCTAAAGGAGAATGGGTCACGGCAATGGTGAATCGAATTTGATCCATCTCAAGGGTTTTTAGTTCATTTTCTGCCAGCGCGGCCAGTTTTTTTGCCGCTTTTTTGCGTTTCCCTGACAGCTCCAGGGCCATTTTGCCCAATGTCTGTGACAGCTCAAGGCATTGCCTTTCCATGGCTTCTATTTTTTCTGCCATGTTTTCAGAGCTGGAAATATTCTCCTTTAATGCTCTGTGGAAGGCAAAAAGATCTTCCAGGCGGGTCTGGCCATATTTTCGTTTCAGTTTTTGTATGAGATCAAGCCTTGCCTCGGTCTCCTCAAGGGTGGCGGGATCAAGGTCAATCCCAGTGGATATCTGCCGCATTTCATCGGTGATATCCTCCATCTCAAGCATTGTTCGGGAGAGTTTTTCTGCCACCTGGCCGATTTTTGCATCCAGGAGGCTATATTTTTCCAGGCCTGTTTTGATGATATCCAGTCTTTCCAGGATGGTATTTTCCCCGGTGTAGATATCATTCATCCCGGTCTTAAGGCAGGTGAAAATTTCCGAGCCATTTTTTAAACGTTTTTTCTGGGTTTCCAACAACAGGTCTTCATTGGGCAGGATGTTGGCCTGGTCAATTTCATCAATTTGAAATCTCAGGAGCTGATTGTCCTCGGTGGTTTTTTCAATGGTTGCTTTTAATTGGGCCAGTTCTCGGATCAGGGGCGTGAGTTCATTGCAGGTGGCCTGTACCCCATTGCGCAGGGTCCATGTACCTGCAAAATGGTCCAGAATATCCAGGTGATTCTCTTCGCTTAAAAGTCCCTGGTGGGCATGCTGGCTGGAGATGGACGCAAGATTTGCAGTGACCTGTTTCAGCAGCTGGATGGTGCTCTGGATGGAGTTGATGAAAATCCGGTGCCGTCCATTGGCATTGATGATCCTGCGGATAATCAAGCCCTCGGATGGGTCAAGCCCCTGGGCTTCCATGATGGCAGCGGCGGGACTGTCCGGTGAAATATCAAAAAAGGCTTCCAGTTGGGCATTTTTTTCACCAGTGCGAACGAGATCCGCAGATGCCCGTCCCCCCAGAAGCAGATTCACCGCTTCAATAATGATGGATTTACCGGCTCCAGTTTCGCCGGTGAGCACTGAAAGCCCCCGGGAAAAGGAAATTTTTAAGTCATCAATGATTGCAAAGTTTTTTATGGCCAGTTCGCTGAGCATGAAGTTTCCTGATAAAGTTCACAATATGAAGCAGGTAAATGGCCATGATGGCTGCCACAAGTCGGGGTACCCAGAGCCAGAAGGGGAAAATCCCCAGGGGAAGAAACAGGGCCGGATCTTCAATCATGGCATGGTTGATGCCAATAGAAAGATGAAGTCGGTTTAGTTCATCCTGGTCAAAGGTGTTTTCTCTGGTTTCCTCCACGATGACCGCAGCCCCATAGGTCAACCCGAAGATGGCAGCTGTGAGCCACAGAACCCCGGTGGATTTACTCAATCCCATGAGGGAAAGCACCGGAGAAATGGCCTTGACAATGTGCTGGATCAGGTGAAAAGTTTTCATCAGCTCCATCACCACCATCAAGGGCATGATAATCAGAAAAATCTGAAGTCCAAGCCCTGCCATATCCCAGCCCCACCCTGTCAGCATGGTGCCAAGGGAAACCGTGGCGGCAGTCCCGGTGGCAGCACCATCCAGGGCCACGGGGGGAGCAACATCCATGAGAACGGCGGCAATAAAGGTGACACAAACGGACATTATCATCCGGAAACACGCCGCCATCACGGGGTTAAATCCCGATTGACCCTGCACAATACTTTCCTGGATGATATTGTGGGAGATGAGTAGAAAAATGGCAATCAAGGTCATCTGGTCCAATGTCAGGGGCAGGGCCGCCATGGCACCAATAGCCCCATAAATACCAGTGAACAGACCGATGATCAGGGGCAGGGCCGCCGATGCCGGTAGATGGAGCAGTCCCATGGCGGGTTGGATGAGAAAATCCAGGGAGTAGAGCCACCCAGAATATACCAGCAGGGCAGTTCCCAAAGAGATGGGAACCAGGATTTTCAGCAGCCACAGATAGCCGCCAATGCCCCGTTTTAAACCGTTTTTAACCCCGTCTATTATTTTTTGGCGCATGATTTTACGTGTTCCCATTGCTCTTTAAATTGTCCATAGTCCATAAGTTCTCATAATCTGCTGAAATAATTTTTACTATCAAAAAGAAGTATTAATATTTAAATTTTATGATTTCAGCAAGTTATCTGATCACATCACAAAGCATGCAAAGAACCTATGTCTGACGGATAAATTGTCAAATTCCCAGATACGCCTTTTTGACATCTTCGTTGGACAGTAAATTGTCTCCGGTATCGGTCATGGTGATGGAACCGGTCTCCATGACATACCCCCGGTGGGCAATTTTCAGGGCCAGATTGGCATTCTGTTCCACCAGAAAAATGGTGGTGTTGTTCTCTTTATTTATTTTTTTGATAATATCAAAAATCTGTTTGACGATGATGGGGGCAAGTCCCAGGGAGGGCTCATCCAGCAGCAGGAGCTTGGGCCGTGTCATGATGGCCCGGGAAATGGCCAGCATCTGCTGTTCTCCACCGCTCAGGGTACCGCCTGCCTGGTGCCGTCGTTCGGCAAGGCGGGGGAAAAGATCAAAGACATACTCCAGATCCTTTTTGATATTCTCGGTGTCTTTTCTAAGAAATGTTCCCATATCAAGGTTTTCCATGACAGTGAGATAGGGGAATATATGGCGGCCTTCGGGCACCTGGTTGATGCCAAGGGCAACGATTTTATCCGGTGTCATGTCATGGATGGGCTTGCCCTGGAAATGGATCTCCCCCTGGCGTGCCCTGGTTATGCCGCAGATGGTCATGAGGGTGGTGGATTTTCCGGCCCCGTTGGCCCCGATGAGGGTGATGATTTCCCCCTCTTCCACGTCCATATTGATATTTTTAAGGGCCTGGATGTTACCGTAAAAGGTTTGAATATTTCTCAGTTTAAGCATCGATCTCCTCCCCCAGATAGGCTTTGATCACCATGGGGTTGTTCCGGATTTCTTCGGGAGCGCCTTCTCCGATTTTTTTGCCGTAATCCACCACATAGATCCGTTCGGACAGACTCATGACCAATTTCATGTCATGCTCGATGAGAAGGATGGAGATGCCCTCTTCATCCCGGATTTTTAAAATCAACTCATCCAGTTCGCTGGTTTCCTGGGGGTTCATGCCGGCGGCGGGTTCATCCAATAAAAGCAAAAAAGGGTCCGTGGCCATGGCCCGGGCGATTTCAAGCAGTCGCTGGGCCCCGTAGGGCAGGTTAATGGCCAGTTCATCCACATATTTTGCCAGGCCGATTTTTTTAAGAATTTCATAGCTTTTTTCCACAATGAATTTTTCTTCGGCCTGGGTGGCTTTTCCCCTGAAAATAGCGCCTATTACGCCGGTTTTGGTCACCGCATGGCATCCCACCATAACGTTTTCCAGCACCGTCATGGAGGTAAAAATTCGGATGTTCTGAAAGGTCCTGGCCAGCCCTTTTCGGGTAACGACGTTTGTTTTCAGTCCGTTGATTCGCTCTTGTTTCCCCTGGGGGTTGATGAAGACATCTCCGGATGTGGGGGGGTATATGCCGGTGATACAATTGAAAAAGGTGGTTTTCCCGGCACCATTGGGACCTATGAGGGCCACAATTTCACCTTTGTTGATGAAGAGATTCAGGTCGTCAATGGCCCGAAGCCCACCAAAATCCATGGTCATATTTTTTACTTCAAGAATTGGTTTCATAAAGAGTCAGTTGGGGGATAAGGTTATTTTTTTTCAAACTTATAGGTTTTTCTCACGTTTTCAATCATGCCGCCAGGACGGAATACCATCATCAATACCAGCACCGTACCAAAGGTGATCATTCGGAACTGTCCGAAATCCCTCAGATACTCGGGTAGAAGGATAAGGAGCAGCGCACCGGACATAACACCGGCAATAGAGCCCATCCCTCCTAACACCACGGTGCAAAGTATGATCACCGATTCCCAGATGGTAAAACTTGCCGGGTTGATAAAGGTGGTCTTGGCCGCAAATACAACCCCCCCCATGCCCGCCCACATGGCCCCCAGGGCAAAGGCCCGAAGCTTGGTCTTGGCCTTATTAATGCCCATGGCCTGGCAGGCGATTTCATCATCTTTCATGGCAATCCAGGCCCTTCCGATTCTCGAATTTTCCAGTCGGTTGATGACAAAGATGGTGAAGATAACCAGGGCCACAATGATGTAAAAAATAAATATAGTGGAGCCTTGCAGGGAAAGATCCATGCCCGGAAGCCCGGGTTTGGGGATATTGGCAATACCGCTGGGACCAAAGGAAAAATCGTTCCAGTTTTGCAGCACCAGGCGGATGATTTCACCAAAACCCAATGTCACAATGGCCAGATAATCCCCCCTGAGCCGCAACACCGGATAGCCTAACAAAATGCCGAACAGGGCTGCCAGGAGGCCTCCCAGGGGCAGGGCAATCCAGAACACCAGACCGTAATGAAAATTTAAAAGGGCATAGGAGTAGGCACCCACGGCAAAGAAAGCCACATACCCAAGGTCCAGGAGCCCGGCAAGGCCGATGACAATGTTCAGTCCCAGGCCCAGCATGACATAGATCAGGGCAGAGATCATGATATTGGTCTGGTACATGGAAAATACATGGGGGAAAAGCAGGGTAAAACACCCGAGAAGAATAATACCGGGGAGGAAGAATTCCTTTTTTTGCAACAGTTGCTGGACCCTGCCAGGGCCTTGTGTTTTCTCTTTTTTGCTACCGTCGGCCTGGCGTTTAAGCAGGTATCGCCAGAGCATGGAGAGCAAAAATGCCCCAATGCCCACCAGGGCCATGTTATACCATCGCCACTCCACGGTGTCCGTGACGGTGTTTACCCGGATCACCATGATGGGAAAGGTGAGAAACATGAACCATATGGAGGCCAGAAACGATTTTTTAATTTCATCTTTTGCTGTCATATTCACAATCCGTATGTTGTTATACCTTTTTGGTTTCCGACCTGCCGAGAATTCCCGAGGGCCTGAAAATCAGAATCACCACAAGAAACAAAAAGGCAAATACGTCTTCATAGTCGCTGGAGATATACCCTGTGAAAAAACTTTCCGTCCAGCCCAACACCAGGGCGCCCAACACGGCACCTGGGATGCTTCCGATTCCCCCCAGTACTGCGGCAACAAATGCTTTTATACCGGCGATGAATCCCATGTAAAAATTGATCTGGCCAATGTGGGAGGCAATGAGAATTCCCCCGATGGCGGCGGTGGCTGATCCCACTATGAAGGTGACGGAGATGACTCTGTCCACGTTGATGCCAAGTAAGGCCGCCATCATTTTGTCCTGGGATGTGGCCCGCATGGCTTTACCGATTTTGGTGAATTGGATCAAGAGGGTGAGCAGTATCATCACAACCACCGTGGTGATGATAATCACAAGTTCCGGGGAGGTGAGAATATGGGCATAGGGTTCCCAGAATTCAAAATCGGGGATCAGGCTGGGAAAGGGAAGAAAGTCTGATGTCTGGGCCAGGAGGACATAGTTTTGTAAAAACAGAGACATGCCAATGGCAGAGATCAGTGCGGAAAGCCTGGGGGCGTTTCTTAATGGCTTGTAAGCAATTCTTTCCATGGTAACCCCGTAGGCGCAAGAGTAGACGATGGCTGCCATCCCGGCCAGGATCGCCACTGCCAGGGTGGGGAAACCTGCCATGGTTAAAACGCTTGCGATGATCAGGCCTGTAAAGGCCCCGATCATGTAAATTTCACCATGGGCAAAGTTGATCAGCCCAATGATGCCATACACCATGGTATATCCAAGGGCAATGAGGGCGTAGATACTTCCCCGGGTCAGTCCGCCTAAAAAAAGTAGTCCAAAATATTCAAAGTCAAAGTCCATATAAATCCTGCTTTGCTGCCTGTCCTGCCCCGGAATGCCTGGGACAGTGAACAAGAGAAGAGGGGACAGACAATAAAATAATCCGTCCCCCCTGGATGATTCAATTAATAACACCTGAAAGGTAAATATTCGGGTTGGCAATGTAAATGTTTGGCCAGTGCCCCATATTCGCGTATTTGGGACTGCGTAGCATACTAATGCTATGTGAGCTGGCCAAAATGGGTGAATATGGGGTGCTGGTCGAATATTTACCCTGAAAGAGTTACAATTCAGGTGTACATGGATGGGGAAGGCATAAGCCTCCCCTGCATAATTCAATTATTTCTGTTCCACAAAGGCGCCATTTTCCACACGATATACGGAAAAACCGATTCCTGTGGCATCACCGTTGGCATCAAATTTGATTTTTCCCAGAGGGGTGTCCACATATTCGGTGTGAAGGGCTTTTATGACGGCGTCATAATCTGTGGAACCCGCTTTTTCAATGGCATTGAGAAGTGCCAGGGTTGCGGCATAGGCATTATCAAAGAAGGCACCGGGATCAGATCCATAAGCATCCTGGTGTTCTTTTTTGGCTGCAATGGCCATGGGGTTTTGTGAAATATCCATGGGGCCCGTAGCATAAACGCCTTCACTGTATTCGCCGGCAACTTTGATGAAGGTGTCATCTTTTACACCATCGCCGCCCATGAAAAGGGTTTTCATCCGTTTTTTGCGCATGAGCGTTATAATCTTGGAGGCTTCGGGGTGATAGCCGCCCCAGATAATCAGATCCGGTTTTTGCCTTCTAACTTTGGTGACAATGGCGGAATAGTTCACAGCCCCGGGGGTGACGCCTTCAAACAGAACCACCTCAGCACCGGCAGCCGTGAAGTATTCTTTGGCCAGTTCTGCCTGCCCCTTGCCATAGTCTCCCTTGTCATGGAGTACGGCAATTGTTTTGATCTTGAGAACTTCCATGGCGTATTTAGTCTGGAGCTGTGCCTGGACCGCATCATGGGCAATGGTCCGGAAAAAATTGGGATAGTCGCCGCTCAGGGTAAGGCTGGGGCTTGTGGCAGAGGGGGACATGGTGACAATGCCGGAGTCCTTGTAAATGCCAAGGGCTGCTTTGGTGGCACCACTACAGATGTGGCCCATCACAATATCTGCACCGTCGGAAACCAGTTTGGTGGCTGTGTTGCCTGCAACTTCGGGTTTACACGCATCATCTTCAACTAAAAGTTCAACCTGTTTGCCAAGGACACCGCCCTGGGCATTGATTTTTTTTACCACCAGCTCTGCAGCCTTTACAGAGGGAAGTCCATAGGATGCCAAATCCCCACTGTGGGCACCGGCAACACCGAGTTTAATGGTATCTCCGGCGGATGCGGCACCGGTGAGAGCAAAGATGGATACAGCCAATACAGCCAGTAATTTACCAATTTTTTTCATGGGTTCTCCTAAGTGTTTGTATTGTTGGTGATATTCGATGTTTAAATTTTTGGAGCTGATTTTTGGAAAAGCCGGGTTAAGCCTGGCTGATGGATGGTATTCTTCCCTATCAATGGAAGCCGGATATTTCCGGAAATAATGCCCATGGGCCAAGCTTGACCCCTTTCCCATATATGTCAGCATAAAAAATTTGCACATTGAATAATAAGGACGCCTTTAAAAACAAATTAACCTTTGATTTATACCGACTCCATGGGGTTGAGTCAAGGAAAAACGCGACAAATCAGGGGATTAGATGAAACGATTTGTCCGGTTTTTATTGATCGGAAATAAAAAAAACTTGCATCTGTATAGTGGAAACAAGTAAAAAGACCTGAACGCAATGCAGCAGGGCATTAATAAGGTGGATAAAATTAAAAATATAGATGCAGGCAAAAGAGAGTTACTCCATGGAAACTAAATGTATCGGTCTTTTTGTTAAAAGAGATGAACTGGCAAGAAACAAAGCAGTGGAGTTGGAAAAATGGCTGCTGCAAAGAGGCAACACTGTTTTTTATGCCGATGAACCAGATATCTCATTGTCCGAAAAGGCCCCTTTTTGCATTATTGTTTTGGGGGGAGATGGTACTTTTTTAAGTGCGGCCCGCCTGGTGGGGAACCGGGATATTCCCCTCATGGGGATCAAGTTTGGCGAGGTGGGGTTTCTGGCTGAAACTCTGGAGGCCCATTTGTTTCAGGCCGTGGAGAATGTGTTGGAGGGAACGTATGTCATAGAGGAGCGCATGCGCCTCCAGGTGAGTGTGATCCGGGAGGGCAAAGAAATTGCCTCTGTGGGGGTTTTAAATGATGTAGTGCTCAACAAGGGTGCCCTTTCGCGCCTTGCCCGCTGTGCTGTGTACATTGATTCGAGCTATCTCACCACCTTTAAGGCTGACGGGCTCATTGTGGCAACTCCCACGGGTTCTACAGCTTACTCCCTGGCCGCCGGTGGCCCTGTGATACATCCCATTGTGCCCGGAATTATCCTGACCCCCATCTGCCCCTTTACCTTGACCAACCGTCCCTTGATTATTCCAGATACTGCCCAGGTGGAAATGCATTTGGAGGATGAGCCCTCTGATATTGTCCTTACCTTTGACGGCCAGGAGGGCATGGCCATTGATTCACGGGATAAAATTGTGGTGAAAAAAGGAAGTCATCACGTAAAGATGATCTCTCTCTCCCGGGATAATTATTTTAATGTGCTCAAGGCAAGGCTCATGTGGAGTGGGGGGCGCGGGTAGGCTGCATTTCCGGGATGGGGTCAATACCACACGCCTTACCCCGATAGCCATGAATTGTCCAAGGGCCGAAATTAGAAATCAAGCTCGGTTTTGTTTTTAAGGGGTATCGCTGGATTCCCAGATGTCCACAATTTTAAGATTTCCTGGATATTCCATGGTTTTATAGAAACCCGGCAAGAAAACCACTGAGTCTTTAGCTCAGTGGATGAATTGCTTAATATTATTGGGTTCCTGTCTGGGGCAGCAATTTTAATTTCTACGTGGACAGTATCTCATTTAAAATGATATAAATCAAGATTTATGACCCTTGTGGTGGGTGCCCCTGTATCCATGGCCCGCTTAACGTTTAATTACCAAAAAAACCGTAATCCAGGACGGCAACGTGGCAGACATTAAAAATAGAAACAAATCCTTTGAAGAAATTTCCCTTCTCTATGAAATTCATGAGGCATTGAACGAGCACACGGATATGAAACGATCCCTTTACCGGGTGTTGAGTATCCTGGCAGAATCTCTGGATCTCATCCGGGGGACCATTACGCTGTTGGACCCTGTGACACGGGAGATTCACATCGAAGTGGCCCATGGGATTCCTGAAAAGGCCAAAAAAAATGTCAAATACAAGATGGGGGAGGGCATTACTGGCCGGGTGATCCAGACGGGAAAAGCCATGGTGGTTCCCAGTATCAGCCAGGAACCGCTGTTCCTGGACAGGACCGATTCCAGAAAAGTCGACGTTGCCCAGGATTATTCTTTTATCTGTGTGCCGGTGAAGCGGGAAAAAAAGGTGGTGGGAGCCCTGAGTGCAGACACCCCCCTGGAGGGAAAAGAGGCCCTTCAAAAGGGAGAGAAAATTCTTTCCGTGGTGGCCACCATGATTGCCCGCCATGTGATCAACCTGGAAGCTCTCCACATGGAAAAGGAATTTTTAAAAGAGGAAAACCTGCGCCTGAAGGGAGAACTGGAGAATAAATACAGTTTTTCCAACATCATTGGCAACAGCAACAAGATGAGGGAAGTGTTCCAGATGATTTCCCAGGTATCCCGGAGCAATGCAACGGTATTGATCCGGGGGGAGAGTGGCACTGGCAAGGAGTTAATTGCCAACTCCATCCATTACAACAGTCTCAGAAACAGCCATCCCTTTGTGAAAATCAATTGTGCGGCCCTGCCGGAAAACCTCATTGAAAGTGAGTTGTTTGGCCACGAAAAGGGGTCCTTCACCGGGGCGGTCACCCAGAAAAAGGGAAAATTTGAGATGGCCAACAAGGGCACCATTTTCCTTGATGAGATCGGTACCATGCAACCGGGGGTTCAGGTCAGACTACTCCGGGTACTCCAGGAACGGGAGTTTGAGCGGGTGGGGGGGCACAAAACCATTAAAAGTGATGTGAGAATTATTGCCGCCACCAACAGCAATCTGGAAGAGATGGTGGAGGAAAAAACTTTTCGGGATGATCTTTATTTCCGGCTCAACGTCTTTCCCATCTATCTGCCCAGCCTTCGCATGCGCCGCACCGATGTGATGCTGCTTGCCGATTTTTTCCTGGAAAAATATGCCCGGGAACATTTTAAGAAAATTCAACGATTCTCCACCCCGGCCATTGACATGATGATGCAATACCATTGGCCTGGCAATGTCCGGGAACTGGAAAACTGCATTGAACGGGCTGTTCTTCTGTGCAACGAAGGGGCCATTCACAGCTATCATCTTCCGCCGAGCCTGCAGACGGGACAGGAGTCCAGCACGCTTGCGCCCATGACCCTGGAATCGGCTGTTTTTACTCTGGAAAAAGAGATGATTATTGATGCCTTGAAAAACACCCGGGGAAATATCAAAAAAGCGTCGGAACTCTTGGGAACCACGGTGCGTAAATTTTCCTATAAAGCCTCCCGATATGAGATTAACTATAAGGAATACCGAGGATGTTAGGGAATATTGTAAATGCTGTGGCCATTATTGCCGGTGCCCTTGTGGGGCTTTTATGCCGGGGGGGGATTCCGGAAAGATATAATAAAACCGTGGTGCATGCCATCAGCCTGGCCGTTTTGGTCATCGGTATCCGGGGGGCCATGAAATCCGATGCCCTGCTCGTCATTATCCTGAGTCTGGCCCTGGGAAGTCTTTTGGGTGAAATGCTTAAGATTGAAGATCGGCTGGTGACATTGGGCAAGCTTCTTGAAAAACGATTTGCCGGGAATGACGAGGGCTTTTACAAAGGGTTTGTCACGGCAACGCTTCTTTTCTGTGTAGGGTCCATGGGGATTGTGGGGGCCCTGGAGAGTGGGCTTGCCGGGGATCATCAGACATTGTTTGCAAAATCAGCACTGGATGGTATTTTTTCTATTATCTTAGGCTCTTCCATGGGTTTGGGGGTACTGTTTTCCGCTTTTCCTGTGTTGATATACCAGGGGGGAATTACCTTGGCCGCCGGATTTATCAAACCCTATCTTCAACCCGAAGTGGTGGCCCAGATGTCCGCCGTTGGCGGGGTGTTGATCATGGCCATTGGATTTAATTTTGTTACCGATGCAAAGATTCGCATTGGCAGTATGATCCCTGCGGTTTTTTTACCCCTGGTGTGGTATGTGATCCTGGAACTTCTGGGGTAAATATTCGGCCAGCACCCCATATTCGCCTATTTTGACCTGCTCACATAGCATTAGTATGCTACGCAGTCCCAAATAGGGGAATATGGGGCACTGGCCAAACATTTACATTACCAACCGGAATATTTAGGCATCCTTCAAAATTACTTTACACTTTTTTAGAACATTCCCTATTTACAGGAGCTTTTTTCCAAAAGACTGTAAAGTACTCCTATGGTCATATGAAGGATGCCAATATTTACATATTTTGGATGTCTGGATTAATAACACTATAAGCCAAGCTTGACCGCGTTTTTTTATTGAAAATCAGCCATCTGGCAGAAGGATAAACAAAGCTGTTGCCTCTGTGTGCCCTGCTTTTTTAAACACATGGGGTGCTGGGGAGTAGAAGTGAAGGGAATCCCCGGGCATTAAGCGAATGCTCTTGTTATTGGTGATAAAATCGATTTCTCCCTTAAGACAGAAACAGAATTCCTCTCCAGAATGACTCACCGGCAGGGGATCAATCCCAGGGCTGTCATTGAAGTGGGCCAGAAATGTTTCCATTTTTTTACCCTTCAGGCGATAGGACAGGGCCTGGTAATCGTAGTGGGCGTCTCCATGATCCAAGGCTGATTTTTTCTGCACTGTCACCCTGTCCTTGACCCGGGTGAGCTCAATGGTTTCAATGGGCGCTTTTTTGGTGAAAAAGAAATCCATTCCCACATTCAGTGCCTTGGAAATGTTGGCCAGGGTGACAAGCCCCGGGGGAATCTGGTCGGTTTCAATCTGGGACATCACCGTGGAGGCAATCTGGGCTTTGGCTGCCAGTGAGGACAGAGGCATGCCCTTGGATTCTCTTAGTCTATGGATTTTTTCTCCAATACCCAACGCTTCAATATCGCTCTTTGTGGATAGATTCATGATGTCCCTCCTTATTATAACTGCCACGGGTAGATTTCGTATTGCACTTGGATTTGCCCACAACAAAGATTGAAAATTCATCTTGGTTTGCCCACAACATGGGGCAGAAATAGATTCTGCCCCTACGTTCTTAATCTTTGTATTGTACCTTAATTTACCGGGACTTTCATATAAAAAAAATCAAGGCAGATTACCTTGCTGTGGCGGAAATATTAAACAGAAGATAACCCTTTTTATAGTCTGGCCCCCCAATGGTGATGCTGCTGCCGTTTCTCAGTAAAATTTCAGTGGTAAATACAGATTTGTTTCGTTTTAAAATATTGATTTTAAATTTTATCCGTCCTTTTTTAAAACCCGTGGGGGAGATTTCCAGGGTTCTGTTCCCCGGAAGACTGATGCGGCCCACTTGATGGTGTGTCAGGTTCAAAGGCTTTCTGCTCACAAGGCGGTATGAGGTGTATTTAAACACCGATTGAAGTTCACGACCAAGATCCTTTAGTGCCCGGTCCATGTAAGCGGGACCCGATGAGGCGTGGATGATGCGAACATCCCCTATAACGCGGTTTCCGGCAAAGGCCTGTGCGGATAGTGCAACATATGCCAGTATAATGATCATGGTTGAAATGTGTTTAAATTCTATTTTCATAAATGCCTGCCTGAGAGTTTAATCGTCTGTTTAAAAAATGACAAGTTGTGGTATAAACCCAAGTGAACCTGTAAAAGTCTGGTATGCTACAGCCATGAATTTGCTGAAATCAGAACCGTTTTTGCCCTGGAAATAATCTTTAAACAGGTGCTAAGACTCTTTGTACCAGATGATGGTGTGGTGTTGTTCCCGGGTCTCCAGAATCATAACCGATGCCATGTCCCCATCTATGGAATTGACAATGGCGCTGGGGCTATGGAAGACGACCTTCTGATCCTGTAAAAATGCCATGCTCATTACGAGTATTGCAGCAAAAGAGGCCATCTGCAAGTAAATTTTCTTTCCTTTTATAAAATCAATCATGCCACTGTTTTTAAAATAAAGACGGTTCGTATTTTTTCTGGGAGCTTGGCCACATGCTCCATAATGTTCTGCTCCATTTCCCGCCCTAAATAGTGTGATTCCGGGGAGTGGGGAGGTGTCTCCCCACCCCGGGGCAATATGTTTTCCTCTGATTCCAGGGGAACATGGTGCCATCTGAACCGTCGTTTCCATCGCCGTTTCCAGTTGAGGCACAGGTTAATGGTGATTTTTCTCATCCAGGTCATTAAACCGGCATCCCCACGGAATTCATTGATATTGCGGTGCACGCTTAAGAAAACATCCTGAACGATTTCAAGGCTTTCTTCGTGATCCAGGGTGATACCCCAGGCAATGGCCATGAGCCTTGACTGGTATTGTCGTACCAGTATTTGGAAGGCTGCTTCCTGCCCCTGCTGAAGCTTTTTAATTAATTTTTTTTCTTCCAGACGATTTATTTTCATCACCTTTGGCATTGTACTCAATGATCCGGTTTTCAGGGCTGATCCCTGGGAAAAGGGGTCAGAATAGACTGGTGAGAGTTATCGATCCCTCCTGATCCTCACCCATCTTTTTTCCCAGTATCCTTTCCTGGCTATTACTTGTCTATACCGTCCTTTAATCCACCGACCATGTTTTCTGTGATGTCCGGGCACCCATCTATTTTCATAAATGGGAGCAACCCACACTTTTTCAATGGCCCAGCGTCTTCTGGATTTATGTCTATTCCAAGCGCGTTGTTTTTCAGGATGACGTTGATCCTGGTGACGATATCCCCAGGGATGGGTGGGCTGGGGTTTTTGCCATCCAGGATGTCTTGAATGTTTTGGATGTTTTCGTGAATTATAGTTGTTATGGGCATAGTTATTTTTTCTATTGTTGTGTTGAACTTCATGGATCAATGCGGTGCCCAGAATGGCCACCCCTGTGCCGATGATAACGGTTTCAAGCAGATGCTTATTCCTGGGGCCTGCCGATGCCGGAGAAAAAGCAAAGGGAATCAACAGTGTTGCAATGAGGAATATGTTCAATGTCTTTTTCATGATCTGTCTCCTTACAATAAATGGTTCTGAACAAAAACACCATTTTTTTGTTCTTCTGTATGTCATTGACACCATAAAAAAGAATTTGTTCAAAAAAAAATAAAAAAAATCTTAAAAGAGGGTATAATCTCGGCAAATGAAAGATGGGGCGCATTCCCCTTTCCCCGTTCGGAGGCTTCATTAGTCAGGGGGGTCAGACTTGCGTTATTGGCATTACCGGTGGTTTTGGAGTTTGCGCAGGCTATGGTCGATAACGCCAATAACACAAGCATGACCCCGTTTGCCTGAAAATCAGATTCATAGAATGGTATGATGATGCCGGGAAAATGGGAATGCGCCCTGTAGATGTTGTGATTACGCCCACGGTTGGGTTAGACACGTCATAAATTGGGGGGAGTAAAATTAAATGTCAGACAGCCGGATAAGATTGGAAGAAAAGGTGCCTGTCAGGGGGCTTACGCTGGGCAGGCAGCTGACCATTGACTATTATAATTGCCGCAGGGAGGCCCTTCGCGATTGTGATGCCCTGGAAAAGGCCTTTGTTAGGGCCGCCAGAAATAGTGGTGCCACTGTTATCAGTTCCTCTTTTCATGCCTTTAAGCCCCAGGGGGTCAGTGGCGTGGTGATCATTGCAGAATCTCATTTCACGGTGCATGTCTGGCCAGAGCATCAATATGCGGCTGTGGATATCTTTAGCTGCGGGGAGCACATTGACATGGAAAAGGCCAAGAATACCTTAAAAGAATTTTTGGGTGCCGAGCAGGTGGTGGTTTCTTCGGATATGGGGCGGGGTATATTCTGATTTCAATGCAAAGCCTTGCTATGACAGTGTTGAGCAATTAGCCCATGGGCCTTTGAACATCAATTCATTAGTTTAAAAACAGATCATGAAAAAATTCATGCCTTGGCACCACTACCATGGAATTATGATGGACAAAAGTCTATGTTCGGTTTATCCTACTACTTTTTTGTTGATTTCTGGATCATTGAGCTAAAAAAGAGATAAATTTCTGGAATTTCGGCTTGTCCGGGCCCAGGGATATGAAGATCCAAACATGAGATGATAAGTTCAGGATAAACATGGCGTATAA
>Ga0208900_1000885_pt1 | contig 17390 bp, 13 predicted proteins | sample AntAceMetag02UKK_FD_184763 | JGI IMG/M metagenome (GOLD analysis project Ga0208900, IMG submission 184763) | Saline lake microbial communities from Ace Lake, Antarctica - Antarctic Ace Lake Metagenome 02UKK (SPAdes) (version 2) | ecosystem: Environmental > Aquatic > Non-marine Saline and... | reverse complement strand
CTGGATCTGATGAAGGCATTGCATGGGGTTACCATAACGGCAACAGAATTTGATGATTTTGTGAAGGAGACCCTGAAACTTGAGCATCAGTTCAACCTGGATGCCGGGATCACGGCTAAAGATCACCGCTTTCCTGAAACATTTTATGGGGAAAAACAGCCGGAAACCGGTGAGGTCATAGATATCACCGATGACGAGGTGGCCCAGGCCATGGCGTGGTAATTAGCATTAAATGATATCGCAAGATGGGGAGTAGGTTTTTCAGCAAACCTACTTCCCCATTGGATGAAGTCAGAGCCAATCCAGTGATCATGATCTATCGAACACCCTCCAGAAACTCCGGTTTTTGAAAAATCGGATCGGGGTACGCATAAAATCCTTTGCCGGTTTTCACCCCCAGATCTCCTTTGTCCACAAATGCCTTTAAATAGAGGGCATTACCGCTACGTTTGGGATCATCGATTTTCTCGGCCCAGTAATTCGTAATTTTATAAACAGTTTCAAGACCCACAGAATCCATTATACCAAAGGGTCCCACACGGGTTTTCATGATGCCCATCCAGGCACGATCAATATCTTCAGGCGATGCCACCTTATTTGAGGCCAAAGCCAGTGCAGATCCAAGCAATTCAGAGAGCATGGTATTGAATACGTAACCATGCTGTTCTTTTTTTAATTCAATGGGATATTGGTCAATGGCTTTGCAGAATGCCAATATAGTAGCCAGGGTTTCCGCCGAGGTTTCTGGATGGGGCATCACATCCACTATATTGGTAACAGTGCAATCGTGAAAATGCAATGCAGCAAACCGATCCGGTCGTCCCGTATCTGCCGCGATCATGGACGGCACCAGAGTAGAAGAGTTGGTGGTAAAAATGGTGTGCTCAAGACAAATTTTATTGAATTGAGCAAATACCTGTTTTTTAAGGGTTGGATCTTCGGGTACGGATTCACTGATTAGATCCACCTCCTTACCTGCCGTTTGTGGATCACTGGTGAATTCAATCCTTAAAATTCCGGCATCTGCCTCTTCCTGCTCTATCCGAGCGTGTTTCACAAGGGCTTGACCAATTTTTTGTACCCGACTCTCTGCCTCTTCCAATGCTGAATCAAATGCATCATAGATGATTACATTAAATCCTGAAACCGCACATTGTAATCCGATCTGCAGCCCCATGGTCCCGGCTCCCAGGATTAATACCTTTTCTATTTTGTCTTTACTCATAAATTCCTCATTTAAGATTTAATATTAGCTGTAAAAGAATTAGGCTTGTGTTATTGGAGGCTGAGGCCCTTTTTACCAACTATCAATAAAAGGTTTGAACTTTGGTCTATTCTCTTTTGGCAAGGTGGATTTAAGGCCCCGTATGATCCAATTTCTGGTGTCTGCCGGATCTATAACTGAGTCAATCTCCATATAAGAGGCGATATTGATAGCTTTCCCCCTTTCATATGATTTAGCCACCAGTTTATTGTAATAGGCTTCACGTTCCTGGGGATCTGCGATGGCAGCCAGCTCTCTTTTATAGCCAACTTTGATGGCTCCCTCAAGTCCCATGGGGCCAAATTCGCCGGTTGGCCAAGATGCAGTAAAAAAGGATTCATGGAATCCGCCGCGGGCCATGGCCATGGCACCAAGACCATAGGCTCGTCTCAACACAACAGTGAAGAACGGTACAATTAAATGAGACCCGTTGATAAACATCCGGCAGACATGGCGGACCTGAGCCTGCTGCTCTATTTCTGGGCCAACCATAAAACCAGGAGTATCAATTAAGGAAATGATCGGCAGCCCATGCGCATTGCAAAGCTGCATCAACCTGGTGGCCTTATCTGCATCATCTGCCTCTATGGTTCCTCCCATGTGCTGACAGTTGTTTACTATGATACCAAATGGTTTTCCCTTTATTCGTAACAGGCCTGTAATCATTGCTGGGCCAAACTTCGGCCTGAGTTCAAGAAATGAACCCTTGTCTGACAGAACTTTTATGATTTTACGGACATCATAAGTCCTGCGCTTGTTTTCAGGAATCAGGTCGCGCAGCAGTATCTGGTCATCTGCTTCCCAATCGGTTGTTTCCCCCTGAAAATAGGACAGATACTGCTTCGCGGCAGCCACAGCTTCAGCCTCATTTTTCACGACAATGTCCACTACCCCATTTTCCGACTGCACATTAATGGGGCCGATCTCTTCGGGCCTGAATTTTCCCAGTCCCCCGCCTTCAATCATTACTGGTCCGCCCATCCCGATATTTGTGTTCTCCGTGGCAATAATTACATCGCAACAGCCGAGAAGGGCGGCATTTCCCGCAAAGCAGTACCCGGAAACTATTCCCACCAGTGGGACTTTCCCGCTCAAACTGCCGAAAAGGCCGAATGTAGAAAGGTCGAGCCCCGTGATCATCACCCCTTCTGCATCTGTATCCCCCGGCCTGCCGCCGCCTCCCTCTGCAAAATAAATCAGGGGAAGACGCTGCTTATTTACCAGCCCCAGCATACGGTCTATTTTTTTATGATTGAAAAATCCCTGGGTGCCGGCCAGAACCGTATAGTCATAAGAGAGGATCATGCACTTGGCCTTTTCTTCACCAAACTGGGAAGCATTCACTGTCCCGATACCTGTAATTAGGCCATCTGCCGGTGTGGTGACAATGAGCTCCTCGATTGGTTTCCGGCCGCGCTGGGCAGCTATATTCAGCGCTCCATATTCAATAAAACTGTCGCTATCCAAAAGGTCTTTAATATTTTCACGGGCCGTGCGCTGATTCTTCTGACGGCGGCGCTCCACAGCCTGGGGTCGATTTTCATCGCTGCCAAGTGACAGGCGGTAAAATAGTTCGGACAGTTCGGGGCGGATATTTTTATTTACTGGCGGTTTCAACTTGAAATCTCCTCTATTTTCTATTTCTGCTTTGTTTCTTCTTCATTTCTGAGTATTCTCCGGAGCACTTTTACACCCTGTTTGGGAAGCGCCTCTCTAAATTCAACATAGGCCGGTACTTTGTGTGATGACATATTCTTCCTGGCCCATTTGATGATATCATCAGATTCAATCTTGGTTTCAAATCCGGGTTTCAGGATAATGAATGTTTTGATAACCTCACCCTTTTTAGCGTGGGCAACCGGTATAACCGCATTTTCCAGAACAGCAGGATGCTCATTGATGAACGCTTCAACCTCTTCAGGGAATACAGAGAAACCAGACACCTTTATCATCTCTTTTTGTCTGCCAAGCCAGTACAGATAACCATCTTCATCAAATTTTCCCACATCTCCTGTGTAAATCCATCCATCGATCAATGTGGTTGCTGTCTGCTCCGGATTGTTCCAGTAGCCTTTCATGCAGCCGGGGTTTCGCAGAACAATCTCACCGGTTTCACCAATGGGAAGTTCTTTGGTATTATCTTCCAGATCAACAATTTTAAACTCTTCATCAAAGCCGGGGATACCCATACTGCCGTATTTTATCTTGTGGTGGGGGCAGAATGTATCCAGTGTGTGTGTTTCACTCAGTCCATAAGCACCCTCTAAAAGGAGGCATCCATCCGTAAACTCCTCCCATTGCTTTGATATTTTTTCATTTAAAGAAACAACAAATGAGGTGCACAAATTCAGTTTTAAACTGCTTAAATTATACTTGCGTGCTTCAGGAAGGTTCATCACAGCAAGATTCATGGGAACAGCACTGTACCACTCTGTTGCCTTGTAAAGGTCAATCGCCTGCAGCACGGAAAGGGGATCAAACTGGGTTAAAAGAATATTGGTTGCCCCCTGCAACACTGGACCTACAAGAAAAAGCATGCCAGCAATATTAAAATACGGCATGGTCGTCAGCACCCGGCTCTCGCTGTTTATTCCCATGAGAATATTGGCTACTGACGGTTTATATAAATGAGCATAGTGGCTTAACATGGCACCTTTGGGAAGGCCCGATGTTCCTCCTGTATATTCAAATAATGCGATATCTGAGTGCAGATCTATTTTTATCTCCGGCAGTGAGACGTCAGCATAGTTGAGTATGATTTCAGTAAATGCTGTTGTGCCAGGGATTTCCTGCTTTGGAATTTTCATATAGTCAACAAGATGTAAGGAAGGCTTATCCGGCAGATAATCATTGAAATTTGTAGTGACAACTGACACAAGCGTTGGCATTTCTTTCAAAACATTACCAACGATCGGCATAAATATATCCAGTGTCAGCAGGCACTTCATACCGGCATTGTTGACTTCATAACTCAGTTCCATTTCTTTGAATAGTGGAGAACACGGGCATACAATTCCTCCCATTTTCTGGATGCCGAAGTGGGCAATGATATATTGGGGACAATTGCCCAGAAACAGCCCGACTCGATCGCCTTTCTGAAGTCCTGTTTCGATAAGATAAGCAGCAAAAGCATCTGAAGCAGCATCTAACTCTTTATAACTGATCTCTCGACCATAATTTATAATGGCTGCTTTATCCGGCGTCCTTTTGGCGTGGAGTCTGAGATATTCAAATATGGGTCTCTCTCCCTTGCTGAATACAACTTTTGGGGGCATATCATCGGGCCAATTCTTCATCCAGATTTTTTCCATGTTTTTTTCTCCTTTTTTTGAAAAAAGTAGACATTCAACCGAAAACATCATGGCAAAAAAGCACACCGGTTATAAGGTGTTGAACTTTTAATGATCGCAAAGGGTATACCAAGTAGTGCTAACTCGGGTATTGTCGAGGTAACTATCTATGAATACATATATTATTTATTTATAAAAAGAATGTGGCCATTCAGCCCACTGATATTAAAAATTTATAATAAACTCCATTGCCAGTCGCATGGCCATTTCATCGTTAGATAGGCTTTTTGATTCAATATATTGGATTAAAGTAAAAATGCGACCACAAGATAGGCCATTAAAATTAATAAGTTGCGTTGTAGGGTTGAAAGGCTGTGAATCGTAAATGCAAGGGGTGTGCCAGAAGGTGGGACAGGCTTGCTTGGTCTTTTAACTATTTGTAAATATAGATTTTTTATATAAATTAGCCTATGTGCGAGGGTAAGGCACCACGGGACTATTTTGTCCGATATATCGACGGCAACGTCGATATATTGAACGGAGTTGTTTTGCCTTCTCGTATATAAAATATGAAAAAGTTGGGTTTGATCACACCATCTGCTACTTTGTGTAGATCTCTTCAGAAATAAAAATTAAACACCGTAATTTCAATCCTTTGAAGATGATGCAAATTGAATTTCCGTAGAGATGCCTCCCTCTTATGATCAAACCCAAAAAATTGAGGTGCCTGCGGATGTTTTTTTAAATTTTTCAGGCTTTCCAACCCAGACAAGATAGGCTATTTGGGGAAACCAACAGGTGTTGACGTCTATATATCGACGGATATACAATGGCGATCCTGTTCCCAATTAACCCTGGTACCTTAATTATTCTGCTCATAAACCATGATAACAGACCGCTAAAGCATTTTTGCAGGAATATATCATCAAAGGCACAGGACTTGCATTTTTGGAATCATTGATTAGCAAAAACAAATTCAAGGTGGCAGGGTTATCCCGGTTGCCGCAAACATTTACATTTTCAACCCGAATATTTACGTAAAAGCAGCCTCTGTTGGGCGGAATTATATATAAATTATTCAAGCTGAAAAAAGGAGCGTAAAATGATAGACAATGGCATTGTTCCGGCAGAGAGAGCCTGGTTTAAATCCTGGCCGAAATATATTCCTAAAAATTTGAAATATCCGGACGTCCCCTTATTTGAAAATCTTGAGACTTCAGCTCGAAGGTACCCTGATAAAAATGCCATGATTTATTACGGAACCCGTATTTCTTATAAGCAATGGTGGGAGGACTCTCTTAATTTTGCAGGATATCTGAAACAGGCAGGCGTAAAAAAAGGAGACCGGATTTCTATTTATGCTCCCAATACCCCCCATTATGCCATTGGCTTTTACGGAATCTTACGTGCAAACGCGGTGGTGGTGACATTGGATCCCATGTTGAGCGAAGAGGAACTTGCCTACTTGATTAACGACAGTGGCAGCAAGATCCTGATTACCATGGGATATGCTTTACCGCTGATCAACAAGATCAAGGCTCAGACCTGCCTTGAGACTATAGTTGCAGGGGATTTCGACGATTATCTGCCTGAAAATTTGGAATTGCCGATAAGTGATTTCCTCTTGGCTAAGGGGCAGTATGATAAAGCAACAGTAAAGTGGAGCACGGTCATTGACCAAAAATTTGAACCGCCTGGGGTTGAGGTTGATTCCAACTCCAATGCCTTGCTGTTCTACACTTCCGGTACCACTGGTAAACGAAAGGCTGCTCTGCATACCCATAAAGCCCAGGTTGCCACAACAGTGCGTACCAGCGGATGGCTTAATTACAATTCCTCTTCAATTCATTTAACGGCATTGCCTTTTTTCCATGTGACCGGATTGAATGTCATCCTGTCCGCTTCAGTATATACCGGGGGAACAATGGTGGTTCTGACACGTTGGGACAGGGAGGCAGCGATTTTAGCCGTTGAGAAGTACCGTTGTACCCACTGGATAAATATCACGGCCATGGTTGTTGATATGCTTGCCTCCCCGGATATTGCAAAAAGTGATATCAGTTCTTTCATCGTCTTTGGAGGAGGAGGGGCACCTCTTCCGACTGCCATCGGGGAGAAACTTAAAGCGATGGGAATAGAATATGCCGAAGGGTTTGGGTTATCAGAGGCAGGGGCAGCCACCCATATGAATCCTGTTGACAATACCAAATTACAATGTATCGGTTTGCCGGGGCCGGATGTCGATTCTCTTATCATGGACCCGGGAACAAACGAAATTATGCCCCAGGGTGAGCAGGGAGAACTGATTTTAAGGTCTCCTTCCATGTTTGAAGGATACTGGAACAAACCCGAAGCAACCGCAGAGGCCTTTGTTGAGTATGACGGTCAAAAATGGCTGAGAACGGGTGATCTTGGGTATATGGATGACGAGGGATTCTTTTTTATTGTTGACCGGTTGAAAAGAATGATAAATCGTGCCGGTCTCAAGGTTTGGCCCACCGCAGTTGAGGGAACCATGTACAGGCATCCGGCTATAAAAGAAGCCTGTATTATTAGTGTTCCCGATGAAAGAGTCGGTGAGGAGGTAGCCGCAGTTATTGTTTTGAATGAAAACAAAAAAGACCAGACAAGCGAGGAAGATATTATCTCCTGGTCTAAGCAGAACATGGCATCCTATGAATATCCGCGTGTGATTAAATTTGTTGATGAGCTTCCCAAAACCGCCACAGGTAAAATATTGTGGAGGAAACTGCAAGAACAAAATCGAGAGAAGAGATCATAAGCCTTTTATATAACGGCCACGGGCAGACCTGATTTGTACCGGGATTTGCCCACAACAAAGATAGAAAATGAATTCTTGTTTACCTGCATTATTTTATAAAATTAAACAGGGATGTTTTTTTGGCGGATCAGTCCGGGCGTTTGATACCAAGTTTTTTCATACGTGAATAAAGAGTGGTGGGTTTAATCCCCAATATTTCTGCAGTGCCTTTTTCTCCCCTGATTCGCCAGCCGGTTTTTTTTAGTATTTTAAGGATATATCTTTTTTGATACTCTTCAAGGGTAGGATTGTAAGATTCTTTAGATGTCATACTTTTCGGTACTTCCAGGCTCAATGATCCATTTCTACAGACAATCATGGAACGTTCCACAACGTTGCGAAGTTCTCGGACATTTCCAGGCCAGGAATAATTTTTTATGGAGTCAAGGCTGGTACGCGAAATTGTATTAATAGGCTTTCCCATGGCCTCGCTGAACTCTTTAACAAACAACCAAATCAGTGGAAGAATGTCTTGTTTTCGTTCTCTCAGAGCCGGTACCCGTATGGGGTATACATCCAGACGATAATATAGATCTTCTCTGAATTCCCCATTTTTAATTTCTTCTTTAAGATTTCGGTTTGTGGCCGCAATGACTCTAACATTCACGGTTGTTGTTTTACTGCTTCCCAGTCTTTCAAACTGTCCATGTTGTAGAACACGAAGCAGTTTAGACTGAAGTCCCAGTGGCAATTCACCGATTTCATCGAGAAAAATGCTTGATTCATCGGCCATCTCAAATCTGCCTGGTTGTTTTGAGATGGCCCCGGTATAGGCACCTTTTTCCCGCCCGAAAAGTTCGCTCTCAATGAGAGAAGCAGGCAGAGCCGCACAATTTACTGTAACCATTGCACGTTTTTTTCGTAAACTCATATCATGGATGGCACGGGCTACAAGCTCTTTACCTGTACCCGTCTCACCAAGAATTAACACCGTTGAATTTGTTTCCGCAACATACTCAATTTTTTTCAATACTTCTTTAATTACATTACTGTCACCAATGATTTCATTATGCCTTTTTATGGTTTTTATCTCTTCATAAAGGTAAATATTTTCTCTTTGCAACTGGTTTTTCAGTAATTGAATTTTAGAAAACGCCTTTCGCAGTTCAGTTTCCGTCTGCTTTCGAAGCAGTGCATTGATAATAACCTCTGCAACCAGTTTAAGTCGCTGGGAATACACATCAACCCAGGAACTTTTGTAATGAGTGTGGCTTTCAAAAAGAATAGTACCATAATAGACTTTTTTAACGATATAAGGAATAAGCAACCCGGATTTTATACCCATACTTTTAAGGGTTCTCTTATCTATGGAGCCTTCCTCCGGCAAATCATCCGTGATGAAATATAAAGTTTCCCCGTTTTTTGTTTTTTCAATAAACCAAGGATAATAGTTGTCCGCAATAATAGATGGATAACGTTTTCCTCCCGGCATCGTCCATGAGTGAGTGATTTTAAATTGTTTTGTTTTTTTTATATACTGTACAAAATCAACTCGATCAAATTCCAGTATTTCTCCGATACGCTGGAGAACCTCCTCGACCTTATCATCAACCTCTTCTGCTGGAATTTTGATAAAGGTTACCGAAAGTTCGGTTAGTAGTTTCTCAAATTTTAAGCGTTTTTCATACTCTCTATGGACGGTTTGATCTAATTTAGAAAAAGTTTTAATTTTTTTTTCTAATTCATGAATTTTTTGCTGTAATTTCTCATGGGTTTGCTTAACTGGCAACAAGAAGAACTCCTTTTCCATTTTTGGGACTTGATCATAACTTCGGCCACTTTGAACCGTTTTGCTAATCAAGTTGTTTAATCATCAAAAAAGGAATCATGAGCTTTTGAATAAAAGCAGCATATTGATCCACTGATACCCTTCGGCGGGCATGTTTCTTATGCTTGAGATACCAGTCCTGGAGCAGGGCTTTAATCATACCGGCAGTCATCTCCGCATCGTGATCTTTGAATACGCCTTTTTCCTGTCCCCGGCGGATGATGTCCTCAATGATTTTTTCCGTGGCAAGGCTTCCCTCAACCAATTTTTCCCGCTGGGAACGCGACATGTTTTTGCTTTCCATGTAAGAAAAATAAAACCAGGGCTGCATGGCTTCACTTAAATAAAGATGAACCTTTATCATGGTGTTTAACTGCTCAAGTGCGTCTGATTGGGGATTGAGATAGGTTTTCATGATCTGCATTACGGTGTTGCGGCGATGGGACTGCATTTTGTTGAGCAGATCATTTTTGCTGGAAAAATAGGCATACAGCGCCCCGGTGCTTAAGCCTGTTTCCTTTGCCAGGTCCCGCATACTCATGGCCTGAAAACCTTTGGTATTGCTTATCTTTAACGCGGCATTAAAAATTTTTTCCAGATTTCGGACAACGGTTTCCTCTTTTTTAATGCGTATGGTATCCTGATGATGATGAAAATAATCACGGCAGATGCTTTTTCGGGTGATCTTGATCTGCTTTTGAAAATCGGTATAATTCATAGCTCTTTCAGTTACCTTGGGTTGCGTTTCCCTTTTAGAAAATCAGGGGATTGAAAGTTCTGATCTGAATAGTGGTAAAATCCCCTGCCGGATTTCTATATAACCGCCATGGGCGGACCGTATTCTGATCCGGGCCTGCCCAGAACAAAGATTCTAAATCCATCTTGGTTTACCCACAACATGGGGCAGAAATAAATTCTGCCCCTACGTTCTTAATTTTTGTATTACACCTTGGTTTACAGGAGTTTTCATATAAAATGGAATATGAAAAAGCAGGGATTGGGTATTTAGTTCATTGCCTTTTCCGCCGCCTTTTCCAGAATTTTTACCGCATGGATAAGGTTTTTAAATCGCGGGTCCTGGGTCTGTCCATGGTAAAAGCGATAATAGATCTGCTGGGCAATGACGGCCAGGCGGAACAGGCCAAAGCAATGGTAAAATTCCATGTGCTCAATGGTTCGTCCTGAAATTTTTTCATAATGGGCCACCATTTCTTTACGGGTCAGTGCCCCGTCCACATGGGTGGGAAGGGTTCGCATGGCATGGTATTCTGGGGGATCATCCTTTTCCACCCAATAGCCAAGAGTACATCCCAGATCCATCAGGGGATCGCCGATGGTTGTCATTTCCCAGTCCAGCACCCCTTTGATGGTCAATGGATCTTGGGGGTCCAGCACCAGATTGTCAAATTTAAAGTCATTGTGGATGATTCCAGAATGGGGCGAATCTTCGGGCATGTGGGCATCCAGCCATGCCATGATCTGTTCATACTCCGGGGCATCCGGAGTTTTGGCATTGCGGTAGCGTTTGCTCCACCCGCTTACCTGGCGCTGGACGTAGCCGGTGGGCTTGCCCATTTCACCCATGCCGATTTTTTCATAATCTAGGGCATGGAGTGTTTGTTGAATTTCCACATGTTTTTCAAACAAGCGGCGGATTTGATCCGGGGAAAGATTTAATTGGGGGGGTATTTCCCGTCGCAAAATAATGCCCTGCAATCGTTCCATGACATAAAAGGAGCATCCCATGACCTCATGGTCGTCGCAGTGGGCAAGGGGTTCTGGCACATAGGGGAAAACCGGCTTAAGGGCCTTTAAAATGTTGTATTCCCGGGTCATGTCATGGGCGTTTTTGGGCTTGGTGCCAAAAGGGGGGCGGCGTAGCACCATCTCCTGTTTTCCCACCCGGATGAGATAGGTCAGGTTGGAATGGCCGCTGGGAAACTGCATAAGGGTTAACGGCCCGTCAAGCCCGGGAAGAGTGTCTTTAAGCCAGGTTTCAAGGCGTGCCTGGTCAAGATCTTCACCGGAGCGGATATCTGTGGGCTGGTCTGTGCAATCCATGGTTGTCTCCTTGTTATCTCACCGTTTTATCTTGATAATCCTTTAAAATCTGTTTTGCCACGGACACCTTATGGACCTCATCTGCCCCGTCATATATCCGGGCGGCTCGTTCATGCCGGAAGAAAAAGGCAAGGATAGTGTCATCGGTCATGCCAAGGCCTCCATGTACCTGCAACGCTGTGTCCAGAACCTTCTGCATGACATTGGCCACCTTGAATTTGATTAAGGAAATCTCTTTTCTTGCCGCCTTGGGTCCGCCGTTTTCAATTTTCCACGCCGCATGGAGTACCATGAGCCTTGCGCCCTCTATCTCTGCGGCACATTCGGCAATCCAGGACTGGATAATTTGCCGGGTGGCCAGGGTATGGCCATGGGGGGAGATGACCCTGTCCCGGGCCCGGGCGCACATGAGATCAAAGGCCCGGTTGCAGATGCCGATCCATCGCATGCAGTGGTGGATACGTCCCGGCCCCAGTCTTTCCTGGGCAATGACAAATCCGTGGCCCTCTTTTCCAAGGAGGTTCTCCCGGGGGACCCGGCAATTCTGATAGAGAATCTCTGCATGGCTGAAATAATCGTCTCCGGTGTGCCCCATGACGGGAATATTGCGCACCAGATTAAAGCCCGGGGTGTCGCAGGGCACCAGAATCATGCTGGCCTGGTGGTAGGCATCCGCTTCCGGGTTGGTTTTGGCCATGACAATGGCAAAGGTGGAGCCATCTGCCGCTGTGGTGTACCATTTCTGGCCATTGATGACATAATCGTCTCCGTCAATGACGGCGGTGGTGTCCATGAGCAGGGGATTGGAACCGGCCTGGCTGACTTCGGTCATGGAAAAACAGCTTCTGATATCCCCCTGGACCAGAGGCAGCAGATACTGGTCCTTCTGGGACTGTGTGGCGAACAAATCCAGTATTTCAATGTTTCCCACGTCCGGGGCCTGGCACCAGAAGATAAAGTGGCCAAGGGGGCTTCTGCCCAATGCTTCGCACACCAGGGCATGTTCCATGAGATTGAGTCCCATGCCGCCATATTTTTTGGGGTGGCAGGGGGCCCAGAGCTCCATCTGCTTTACCAGTTTTTGTTTTTCCTTGAGCAGGGGCAACAGTTCGCTGGTGGGGCGACTGAGGAATTCCGGTTCCAGGGGAATGAGTTCCTTTTCCACAAATTCATCAATCATTTTGATGATGATCTGCATTTTCTCTGATATGGCAAAATCCATGAATATTTTCCTTTATTTAATGGGTATCTTCAACAAAAGCGCAATGGCGCAAGCCTGAGATTTTTCTTTGTTCTCAGTGTCCCTTTATATGATGGCCATCTCGGTTTAGCGGCACAGCAAAAAATGAAAAATGGTAGTATGCCGCCCCCGGTAGCTGGCCTGCCCGGAACGGGAACGTCGGGGGGTATTTTTGCCCTTCCGCTTAGCCCACAGAAACTGCGGGCAAGTTTGTCCTCAAACAGAATCTGTGCTTCTTAACGCCTGGAAGGGCAAAAATCCTCCCCCTTTGGTTCCCAATGTTCCGGTCAGGCCAGCTACCGGGGGCTCTGCTGACGGTACTCCGATGCTGCCTTTTCTTATAAAAATTCACAATCTGAGTGAAAGGAATACACTTGAACAGATGAATGTGTCAAGAGAAAATATAACGAACGTTCATTTTTTTATTGACATATTGAGTAAAAAAAATCATCATCGAATAATGGATTGTGGGAATCCATGATGCTGTAAAAAAATTGGGTCTGTAAATATTTCAGGGATGAGGATATTTTTCACAAAGGTCAAGACTGTAAAGCCCTATGATTAGCGGGATGATATCCTCTTCTCTGAAAAAAACTACGTTATCCCTGGATTATTTACAGACCCAAAAAATTTATCCGTTGAATTATTCAAGGAGTGTTTTTGTTGAAAATACTTGTGTGCATCAAAGCCATAAATGAAAATCAAGGGGAAATCCACTTGGATGAAACCCGCATGAATCTTTTTGATGGATTTGCCCTGGAACAAGCACTTTTGTTCCGGGATGCGTTGAAAGAAAGCATAGTTGATGTGATTTGTGTGGGCACGGAAAATGCCTCTGATATATTAACCCGGGCCCTTGGCATGGGTGCGGATCAGGCCATACATATTAACTCAGAAGTGCCCCCCCTTTATGATCCGTTTTACACGGCATCTTTGATTGCGGCCCATGCCAGGCACAAGGCTTATGATCTCATCTTGACAGGTGTGATGTCCGAGGATCTCATGCAGGGCCAGGTGGGACCCATGGTGGCAGAATTGCTTTCTATTCCTTGTGCCACATCGGTGATATCTGCCCACCTGTCCCGGGAAGGAATTGACCTGGAACGAGAACTTGAAGGAGGTGCCCGGGAATCCTGGGAATTTCCGCTGCCCTGTGTGTTGACGGTGCAGTCCGGTATCAATACGCCAAGATACCCATCCCTTTCGGGTATGCTAAAAGCGGCCCGGAATCCAGCCACCTGTATTCAAGCCGAAACTCTGAATCCCCCTGCCATACGACAGGTCATCAGCCGTATGACTGTTCCACAGAAAAAGCGTAATGCCCAAGTTCTTGACGGCACATCAGAGGAAAAAGCACTAAAATTGGCTCAGATACTCAAAGAAAAGGGCTTTTTAAGGGCGTGAATATCATGTACCTCTACCCAAAAGCTTGATAAGGAAAATTATATGGCGAAAAAAATATATGTCATTGCCCAGCACGACGGTGAGCAAATTTCTTTGGTGACCCATGAACTTCTTGCCTTTGCCCGGCAGGTAGAAAAGACTTTGTCCTTTTCTGTAACCCTTATCATAATGGGGGAAAAATTGTCTTCCTTGGCCAGGGAGTTGGTTCACCGGGGTGTTTCGGTTATTCTTCTTGATGTTCCAGGGCTTACCCATTACCACGGAGGCATTTACAAACAGGTTTTGTCTGATTTTTTTGCCACCCATGAACCGGCCCTGATCTGCACGGCTCATACGGCCCAGGGCATGGATTATTCTCCGGGACTTGCCGTTCAACTTAAGGCCGCCCATATCAGTGGGGTCCAGGGGTTTGAAATGGAGGATGGAACACTTAATTTTCTTCGGGCCATGGATAACGGAAAACAAATGGTATGGATCACTCCGGTGACAGACCGGGTGGTGGTCAGTGTCCGGCCCGGTGTTTATAAGCCTTTGTCCCCTGAACCTGGGGCCATGGGATCGGTATCTGTTCTCCACATGGGCGGCTGTCTGGACCCCTCAGACTCTGGTGCCGGAGATGGGGGCATTAAGCAGATCAAATTCAAGGGGCTTAAGCAATCTCAAATGGACGTTAAGGGCTTGTCAGAAGCCCAGGCCATCATTGCTGTGGGCAATGGCATTGGTTCCGATGAAAATCTTGCCATGATTCATGAAATTGCCGCTTTTTTTAATAAACCCGCCGTGGGGGGGTCCCGAATTGTGTGCGACAGGAGGCAACTTGGCTATGGTCAGCAGGTGGGGATCACCGGGAGCATTGTGGCTCCGAAACTTTATATGGCCTGGGGGATTTCAGGGTCGGCCCAGCACATTGCCGGCATGGAACAGTCAGAATTTGTGGTGTCCATTAACAAAGATGCCACGGCCCCCATGATGAACATGGCCGATGTGTGCATTGTGGAGGATCTCAACCAATTTCTTCCCCTGTGTCTTGCATCCTTGCAACTTCCATGGGATAAAGAGACGGGCTGCTGACATCAAATTTCGATGATAGGTTTTTCCTGTTGGGTATTCTCACCATCTATTCATTACACTTTTGTTCCTTAACTTTTATAAATTTTTTGCTTATATGTTAGGGGATTTTTTTTGAGTGTATAAGTTTATTTCTACGAAAAATGGGGGATAGCTTTTATTGGTGAGGTTTTTGGGAGTTTTATGATTCCCTAACTTTTATGTAAAAGTTAGGGAATCGTAGAGGATGAAAATGAGTGCTGTATCAAAATTTATAATGTATAAAGTTGAATTAAGGGGTTGGGAGGCCGCGGGCTCAAGCTGCCTCTTTTGAATGATTGTCAGCTTTTTTTATTTTTAAGTATTTCCTCTAAGGTCTCTTTGATCATTTCTTGAGGAGTCTTTCTGACCAAACTTGTTCTATATGATTCACCACTGATAATCAATTCTCTGCTATTTCCGTCCCTGAATTGGATATTTATTTTGATCATGTAATTTGTTATGTCCCACTGCCAATTATCCCTATAAGTTACCAATGTGTTGACATCTTTTGGTATTTCACTTTTTTCGACTGCAACAGCTGGATAGCCCATTAGTGTGAGTTGGTCAGCAATAATCGAATTTAAATTTCTTTTGTCCGGTTCAAAACGAACCACGACAGTTTTTCCGAGATCATTGAACACAGCGCCAGGAGCGAGATTAGACGTTAATTTTGTTGAACACCCCGTAAGTAATAATGCAATTGCCAAATAAGTAAAAATGCCAAATTTCTTCATTTAATTCTCCTTTTAAAGCTACCAATTAGTTACACGGATCTGTTTATCTTTAAATGATATTCGACCAGTTTTTTAAATTCGAGCGAAGATTCAGTAACAATATTCAAAGGAATTGTAAAGATATTTCAAAAATCACCTTTTGTGAAAATATAATTGAATCAGAAAGGAGCTGCCAGAATATATTTTATTGGAGATTAACCCTCTTGAGAGACATTATCCCCTGAAAATAAAAGGAGTCCTTTTCTGTAGAAAAAATCATTCCTTAACTTTTGTGTGAAAGTTAAGGAATAAAATTCAACTCTGTATCAGAGTTAATCTAATCAGACATATTTGCATCGCATCAAACTGGTACCTTAAAAAATAATTGATGGCGTGAATTTGTGAGAGACTTTCAATCAATCTCACACAGATTCATGGCTCAATTATTTTGGGCAACAGTAGTAAAAATGGACAAATTTATTTTTAGTAAACCTTGATAGGCATTAGTCGAGTAGACCGGTCTCTCCCATGCAAACAATAACATTATTTGTCTTGTGTCCACGGTTGGCGCAGGCCCTTCTCAGAACCCTGCTTGCGCTACCTCACATAGTCAATTCACGAAGAAATTAAACTTACGGACCTTCTCTGCTATGCGACATAATTTAGTTGTCACCGGTTCCCCGCTTCTGTGAACGGCCGATGTTTCTTTACGTAGCGCTCCTATGTGTGGCCTCCTTTCCACTGGTACGATTAGACTATCCGACTCCCTGTGCCTTGCTTGCCTCCCTCCCTCCCTTACTTCTAAATGTTCAGGACTACCGGATAATTCTGACCCGGTCGGTGCCTATTCTGGCATAGATGGTATCACCGGGTTTGGGATAAAGGTCTGCCATCATATTCCGTGTGGAATTGACACTCAGCAGGGTGTCTCCAATATTAACATTTAACGCCCAGAGCTCGCCCTCGCACTTTATATTTTTTACTTTGGTTTTAAATAAATTGTCCCCATTTATTTTTTCCGGTGGTTTATCATAAAGCATAATTTCTTCCGGCCGGGCAAGGTCGTGTATTTTTGCTTTTTAGATACCTCTTGACTGAAACAGCCGGGCCGGGTAGAATTCCTTCATGACAGACAAAGAAAATACTATAGGGGTAAAAAGCCCCCACGATAAGGTATTCAGAGAAACCTACAGTGATTTGGACAATGCTCGTAGTCTTATTTCAAATGGCCTGAAGATACAGTTAGGTTTACATCTTTGCTAACTGGACCTGTAGGAGAGCTTGCTGGTTACATCCCTGATTTTGGGTTTGAGTTGTATGACTTGTTCCGTTTCTCTGACGATCAGATAAAAGGGACACTCATGAATCGGGTGGTGATGTTACTGTTTAAGTATATTTCTAATCCAGAATTGTGGCATAAGCTTCCAGAAATATTCTCTCTGTTAAAGACTTTGATGGAAAAAGAAACTGGCCTGCAATGCCTGGAGATGGTTCTCCGGTATCTGACTATGATAAAACCCGGCAAAGTGTCGGCCTGGGCCGGGTGGTAATGCTATGCTTTGTTCCTAAAAAACGTGAGAAAAATTCGCGTTTTTTGAGATTCACATATTTATAGCCAAGCCTTGCGTAATCTGGTTCAAGCCTTGATTGATGAGCCCTAATCCTTCTTCCAGAATGTGCGGTCGTGTCGGAGTATCTGAAGGCCCTGTTTTAAAAGTAGCTGAAATAACAGGATTCCGG
>Ga0208900_1000884_pt1 | contig 17391 bp, 18 predicted proteins | sample AntAceMetag02UKK_FD_184763 | JGI IMG/M metagenome (GOLD analysis project Ga0208900, IMG submission 184763) | Saline lake microbial communities from Ace Lake, Antarctica - Antarctic Ace Lake Metagenome 02UKK (SPAdes) (version 2) | ecosystem: Environmental > Aquatic > Non-marine Saline and... | reverse complement strand
GTTTCGAGCTGTGCGGGTAGATCATCGCTGAGCCTATTTGGATCGGAACCTCAGTGCTATTTACAAGTATAGATACAGTTTGAAGGCTCAGACAACCCTAAATTATTACATTTGTATATTAATGCGCTGCAAATAATTGCTACCCGCACAGCTCGAATTTTTTCATGATGATGCCAAATTGCCTCCAGGGCAGAACCCAGGATTTTCTCCAGGGGCAAACATATTTTTTAATATTTTTTTATTGACATGTATAGCTTGCTATGTAATTATTGCGACCAGCTATGTGGACTATTTTTATAAAATTAAATCTTTTCCTACGAATTTCTACAAATGGAGAATAAAATGGGTCGTTTAAAAGACAAATCCCTGGGGTATACATTGCAATACGCCACCCGTATGGCCATGGCTATCCTTCAGGAAAGAATAAAAGAGCATAACGTTGCCGTTGGGCAATTTCCAATACTTGTCCATTTATGGGAAGAACAAGGGATTACCCAGAAGGCACTTTGTAATCTGATCCGTGTTGAACAACCCACGCTTGCCAATACGTTGAAACGTATGGAACGGGATGGATTAATAAAAAGGGTACCTGATAAGGAGGATAAGCGTCAATGGCGGATTTATCTGACACAAAGGGCATTGGATCTTAAAGAGGTGCTGCAGGAGGAATCCCGCAGTGTAAATCAGATTATCGTGGGTGAGATGAACGAAACCGAACAAAAAGAGTTCATGCGCCTGATTGGGATTGTAACGTCAACCCTTAAAGATGAATTGTCAAAGGGCATGAAAAACAAGGCTGCCACCCAGTGTTATGGACATAAAAAAAATAATAAAAAGGATGGGGTATAATGAAGATATCAACGTCATACCGGGCTTTTATCCCAGCGTTTCTCATTGTCGTGACATTCCTCTTTTCAACGGTTTCCGTAGCTTCGGACATGAATAAAGGGGACACGCTGACACTTGATTTAAAAACAGTGATGAAAGCGGCCCTGGAATATAATCACGCCTTGAAGGTCTCCCGGCTGACACCACTGACGGCAAAGGAGAGTATTCATGTGGCCGCCTCTCTTTTTGATCCTCAAGTTTCAGTGACAGGAAACACCAGCGATCAAGAAAGTTGGGATGAATCCAACGGTAGCAGTACCCTGCAACTATCCTCCGAAGCCTCAGTATCCAAAAAAATGGAGACCGGCACCTCATATTCAATCAGCTTAACGGCTGGTGAGACTGATTCGGAAACCGACTGGGACGGAGACATCGGCGGCAGTTATCTGCAAACCACGGCATCTAAGTACCCGAGTATATATTCCTCAAAATAAAATCCATAAATATCAACGGCATATCTCTGTGGAATACCGAAAAACATATGCATGGGTACTTATCAGTCAACCGCTGATGAAAAACAAAGGGCAGGAGGTCAACCTCAGAAACGTCACCCTGGCGGAGCATGAATTCCGGAAATCGGAGATTGAGTTCACTCAGTCGATGATGGATACCATTTCCCAGGCCCAAAACCTCTACTGGAACCACTACAGTGCCCTGGAGTCTCTGACTGTATATGAAAAATCTCTCACCCTTGCCCAGCGTTTTATCAAAGAAGTTGAAGAAAAAGTGCGGATAGGTAACGCAGCCCGCTTGGATATCCTCCAGGCCCGCTCGGAAGTGGCCTCCAGGGAAGCAGACATCATCACTGCACAAAATGACGTTTACAATACAGCAGATACCCTGCTCACCTATATCTATGGGGAGGCAGGAGTGGACATTGCATGCAATTCTTTACCTGCCGTTCCTGCTATGACCGAAATAAAATTCAACGAGACGCAATTGATCAATCAAGCTTTGCGCCTTCGCACCGATCATCAAACGGCAGACATAGATATCGAATCTGCCGACGTGGATTTGGTCTATTATGAGAATCAGACCAAACCGGATTTGACACTGGATGCGGCAATGGGTATCAATGACGGCCATCCTGACAATGAGGCCTTTGCAAGTGGCGATCTGGAAAACTACTATTACGGAAAAGTGGGCATCACCTTGAAATTTCCATGGGGGCTCCAAGGGGAAAAGGCCAATCTTGCTGCGGCAAAATTAAGTAAAAGGCAGCGGGAGATCAGCCGGAATGCTGTCCGTTCTCAAATCGTTCTGGATGTGCGTACGGCGTTTCGAGATCTGAAAGCGGCGGTAAAACGATACGAAACGACCCAGATAGCCAGCAATTATGCGGAAGAATCCCTGGATGCCGAACAGGTAAAATTCAGAAACGGGCTTTCCACCAGTTACAATGTACTTCTTTATCAGCGAGATCTCACCGACGTCAGGGTGCAGGAGCTGGATGCCCTCATCGCCTGTCAGACTGCGCTGATTGCCCTTCACCAGGCAGTGGGGAATACCCTGGAAGTAAATGACATTGAATTGGCTTCGGCACAATAATTTTAAAAACAAAGGAATTCCAATGAAAATTGCAGGAATTTTAAAAAAACTGTTGATCGTTGTCCCAATTATTTGCGGAGTGATATTATTTACCCAAATGAAGCAAAACAAACAAGCTCCGGTTCGACTGGAGGCCAAGGAACGGGTCCACACCGTACGGGTCATTCCCTTTGAAAAAATGACTCTGATCCCCCGGGCAGTGGGCTACGGTTATGTGGAACCCGATCAAACCTGGGAGGCCATTTCAGAGGTGAGCGGTAAGGTGGTGGAAGTTCACAAAAACCTTAAAAAAGGCCACTTCATCAAAAAAGGGGCAATTTTGCTTCGCATTGATACGGCCACCTACGGGCTTGCTGAATCAAGAGGGCGGGCCGACGTCATGAGCATTGATGCCCAGCTAAAAGAGCTGGAGCAGTCCAGCGCCAACACCCGTCGACTTCTTGAAATCGAAAAAAAATCCATGGGTATCTCCGCCCAGGAGTTAAAGCGAAAACGAGGACTTTTTCAAAAGGGATACATTTCTGAATCGGAAGTGGAGAGTGAAGAAAAACTCTTTTTGGCCCAGCAGACAACGGTGAATAATTTATAGAATACCTTAAAACTTATCCCATCCCAGCGCCGGGCACTTTTGGCCCAAAAAGATTCTGGTGAGTTCACCGTGACAGAGCGTCAGCTGGACGTTGCCAAAACCGAAATTGTAGCCCCCTTTGACTGCCGCCTCTCTGAGGTCAATGTCGAACTCAATCAATACGCAGCCGTGGGATCCCTGATGCTGAAAGCCGAAAGCATTCATAGTGCTGAAATCCCAGTGCAGGTTCCGCCCCAAACCTTTATGACGCTTCTTCCCAAAATGTCCCGCTCCTTCATGCCCGGAGAGATGAGCATGGAGATGATCAGAAAAGCCATCGGCATAACCGCCCTGGTACGACTTCCCATCAACGACCGTAACATAAACTGGGAAGGACGATTTTCCCGGACCAGCGAATCCATGGATATGACCACCGGCGCGGTCACCATCTCCACATGGAACGGGGAGAAGATGCCGTAACAGCAGCCACTCTTGCCAGTCGGGAACGGTTCCGGGCGGTGCTGCTCACCTCTGTAACCACCATTATGGGCCTGCTACCGCTTCTATCCGAACAAAGCATGCAGGCGCAGATCCTCATCCCTCTGGCCACCGCCATCGTGTTCGGTCTTTTGGCCTCCACGGTATTGGTGCTCTTGGTGGTGCCGTCACTGTATGCCATTCTGGGGGATTTCAAAGGATAATAACTGCCACGGGCAGACCGTATTCTGGCCTCGGTCTGCCCACAACGAAGTATGAAAGTCCGTCAGGTTTGCAGGGACTTTCCTATAAACCCACATGGCTGTAACCACCAGGCACAACGAATATTGAAAATAGCATTATGCCGCCCCCCTCGACGGGCAATGGGCCGGCCTGGAACCGTAGACGGCCCAATTGGCCGGCTCCTATTACCCATCGGGGGGGCTCTGCTGAGGCTACTTGAACACCTACAGCCATTTGATCAGCCTGGATCAATTTACTTATTTTGCCCAGCCTGTTTTGGCTTTTATGCGCCCTTTTTCATCACGGCCTGTGGACTTCAAAAGAACCGCCACATATCCTTTATCATAAACTGGGTTATCTTTAACCGGTGAGCCCAATGGGAGTGGAAAAGGTTTGCCACCTGTGGTGGATGGGCATGGGCTGCCACCCCTGGATTTCACAAACCACAATGGTATAGGGGGTGAGATGAATTTGCTGGCCCAGGAATTGTTCTGTTTCACTAAAACCCAGCCCCCCTTCAAAAGAGGCCATCGATCAGAAAACAAATTCCGCCGAAATTATTCCGAGATATTCTTCCACGACCTTTACCCATGAAGAAAATTAGGTTATAGATAGAGCCAATGCCATAGAATGGCGGGGTGTTGTCGTTCTGTACATTTCATATTTTTTATAAGAAAGTCTCCCCAACAGGCTGGAATTAAAAGACTTTCATTTTTCGTTGTGGCAGTGGTGACTGCCATGTATGTTTATATGAAAATGAAGTGTCCAAGTACCCTCAGCAGAGCCCCCCCGATGGGTAATAGGAACCGGCCAATTGAGCCGTCTACGGTTCCGGGCCGGGCCCATTGCCCGTCGGGGGGGGGGCGGCATGATATCATTTTCAATATTAGTTGTGTCCGGCAGGACATGCCCGTTATTTGAAGGTAACAATAGAGGAAGGCCTGATGGTGGAACAAGTAAAAAAAAAGAATCATAAAAAACAGACCTGCCTTATCTGGGTGCTTGCCATGCTTTTTTCACTGGCTGCCGGAATGGTTTCAGCGGAGACCTTGCGCATGGGGATTCTACCGGTAATTGATACCCTGCCCCTACAGGTGGGTGTGGCAGAGGGCTATTTCAAGGCAGAAAATCTCGATGTTCAACTGATCTCTTTTTCCAGTGCCATGGAAAGAAACACCGCCATGCACAGCGGTCAACTGGACGGATTTTTCGGAGATATGCTGGCAACTTTACTCCTGGTCAAAAACAAAATCCCGGTGCGATTTTTAACCATTTCCTACGCCACCGATAAAAAACAGCGGATGTTCGGGTTGATGTTGTCCCCTGAATTGTCCGTGGATCAGAAAAAAGCCAAACTTACGGTGGCCATTTCCAAAGCATCCATTATTGAATATCTACTGGATCATTTAAAACAACTCCCGGAAACACATTCAATGCAATGGAACGCCGTTGAAATCAAACAGATGCCCCTTCGAGTGCAAATGCTGTTGACTGGCAAGATTGATGCGGCCCTGTTGCCTGAACCCTTGGCCTCACTGGCTGAGAGCAGGGGTGCCAGGCTGGTTGTCACCGACCAAAACCTGGATATACCGCTCACGGTCCTGAATATACACAGCGATAAACGCCATCTGGCAGGATCTTTTATGAAAGCCTATGCCAGATCGGTGAACGCCCTGAACCAAACCCCGGAAAAATATCGAACTCTGATGACAAAGACCTGCCGAATTCCCGGAAACCTGGTGGATAATTTTCCCATGTACCGATATCCAGCCCCCCGGATACCCACCCAGGCGGAAGTCCAACAGGTTCAGGACTGGATGATGAAAAAGGGGTTGTTAAACCACTCAATACCCTATCAACATTTGATTCCATAGACCGAAAGATTCCCATGCTAACCGTCAGCAATATATGCAAAACCTTTGGTTCAAAAACAGTTCTAAAGGACATCTCTTTTCATTTGGATACCCGGGAAACACTTGTTATTTTAGGGCCTTCTGGCTGTGGCAAGACAACCCTGCTCCATCTCATCAGCGGGCTTGAAAAAATAGAAAACGGGCAAATTCTCATCGATGGCCAGTCCATCTCCAAACCCATGCCGGATGTGGCCTTGATCCTGCAAAATTATGGCCTGCTGCCCTGGAAAACCAATTTACAGAATGTGGCCCTGGGATTAAAAATCCAGGGCATTCCCAGAAAAGAACGAAATGCCCGGGCACGGAAAATTTTAGAGGAACTTGGACTGGCGGGTCGAGAAAACGACTTTCCTTCGGTCATGAGTGGTGGAGAACAACAACGGGTGGCCATTTCCAGGGCCTATGCGTCCAAGCCCCGCCTGCTGCTCATGGATGAACCGTTCTCATCATTGGATGCCATCACCCGGGAAACACTCCAGGACACCCTGCTGACCACCTGGCTTGAGACCTCGGTTCCGTACCTTTTGGTCACCCATAGTGTGGAAGAGGCTGTTTTCCTTGGGAAACGCATCCTGATTCTTTCGGGCTCTCCGGCATCCATACATACGATATTCGAAAATCCGGGGTTTGGGGATATTGTCTACCGACGATCCAGTGCATATTACGAACTGATTCAATCCATCCGACATAAAATAGGGGAATACTGGTGAAATTTATAAAACGCATCGTCATACCCTATTCAATGACGATTCTGATGAGTTGTCTGGCATGGAAGGTTCTGGCAATGCTGTTGTCCCAAAATGTCCTCCCCTATCCGGAAGACGCTATTTACGCATTCCTTACCGCCCTGGTGACGTCTGAATTCTGGCACCATTTTGCGGCCAGTGCTTTCAGGGCAGTCATGGCAATGATCATCGGCTGGGGAATTGCCTTCCCCCTGGGGATACTCATGGGCAGTTCCCGGCAATTTGACAAATTCTTATCCCCGTTTATATCCATGACCTATCCCATCCCCAAGGTGGTTTTGCTGCCAGTGGTTCTGCTGTTGTTCGGACTGGGGGATGTTTCCAAGATCACCATCATCAGCCTGATCCTGGGATATCAGGTGCTGGTGGCAACCAGAGACGGGGTCCGGGGAATTCAACCGCAACTCCTTGATTCCATTCGATCCCTTGGGGCCAACAAATGGCAATTGTTTTGGGAAGGATATCTTCCGGCTGCCCTTCCCCACGGTTTTACTGCCCTGCGTTTAAATTCAGGGGTCAGCGTGGCGGTCCTGTTTTTTGTTGAATCTTTTGCCACCAATGAAGGCTTGGGATATTTGATCATGGATGCCTGGGGCCAGCTGGATTTCAACGCCATGTTTGTGGGGATATTTGGCATGAGCCTGCTGGGGGTGATGCTGAATGAAGGCAGCAATTTTCTGGAAAAAATAAGCTGCCCCTGGCATTAATTGGTAATATTGCTGTACCATGAACAAGATTTCCTGTAAAATACAAAAAAATAAAAACGCCAGTGATTAGGGCCCACTTTGGATTTTCGGGCTTGGTTCTAAGCTCGGCCACTTTTGACAGCGCGCATCAGATAGCAACAATTAAAAAATTCAAATTTAACTTTATATTTAATTGTTGATTGTTTGGGGCATATCCACTGGCTGACGTTAGAACCAATCCCGGATTTTCCATCCATCAGTTGAAGGAAAGATAAATGAAAATCAAAATTATCACCTGTTTTTTATGCCTGTTTTTATCAAACCTGTCCCATGCAGACAGTTATAAACTTGCTGTTTATCCCTCAAACCATCCCCAGAAACTCATCGTACCAATGAAAATAATGGCTGAGTATCTCAGCCAGGAGAGTGGTGATAAATTCATTGCAGTTGTGACAAGGGATTACGCTGAATTATCCGAACGTCTGAAGGACAAATCCATCCAATTGGCATGGATAAACCCCATTAATTACATTAAAATGAAGTCAATAAATCCAACGTTGAAATATGTCGCCACCTATATGGAAAAAAACAATGAAACAGGAAAAATAACGCCATATTATGAATCTTTCATTATTTCTTTGAAATCTTCCCACATCAAAACTGTTTTTGATGCAGAAAATAAAAAATTCGCATTTACCGATCCGGGTTCTACTTCGGGATATGCATTCCCCAACATGATGCTCCTGAGTAAAGACATCGTCCCGGATACATTTTTCCAGAAAGTATTTTTCCTTAAAAAACACGATCGGGTTATTGAAGCCCTGGTTAAAGGATCAATAGATATGGGTGCGGTTTCAGACGGCACATATTACACAGCCGTTAAAAAACACGGTGATATTTTTACGGTGATTGAAAAATCAAAACCAATTCCCCTTGATCCCATTGTTGCACCTGACAATGTTCCTGAAGAAAAAATTCTATTATATCAACAAATATTAAAAGCGATGCCTGAAACTCACCCATTTAATCAATCCATGAAAGAAAACCTTGGCTGGAATGCAGCCGGATTTGATATAAAAAACGATCAATTTTATGACTCAATGCGGCGGGCGTTAAAATAAATTATGTCTTTATATACCAAAATATTGACGGTTGCATTACTCCCCCTGATCATTCTTTTCGGCGTTGGGTTGTTCCAGATACAAAACACCGTTGAAAATTATGCTTCAGCCCTGAACCATAATTATGAACTCAAAACGGCAGGCGTTCAAAAAAGCATCAAACAGATTATTTCCCAAATAAAAACAGCGGCATCGGTTCTGTCAGAATCAGAAGAGATATCCAAAGCACTGCAAAAGGCTGACAATGAAACGCTTTTTAATATGAGCAACAATTTCATCAACCCCATTGATTCAATTATATTTACAGACATTTCCGGCCTGGTGATTGCCAGGGCACCGGATGAATATCGGTTTGGGGATACCATCACACCAGAAACGTATTTTAATAAGACCATGAGCACTGGGAACTTTTTCGGCATTGCAAAGATTGATGGTTCGACAAGTTTTGTCCTTTCAAAAACCATCAAGCAATATGATGATATTGCCGTTGGCATGGTGTGTATTGCCGTTAATATCACACCAGATCTTTTAAACTCTTTCTCCGATAGCTCTGAGCTTATCGTGGAAGCTGCACTCAATGACCAGTCAATTAGAAGTACAGATAAAAACATACCTTTTGTCCATAAAACTTCCACGGAAGATATCTTCATAAGACAGCCGGATAACAGGATCAATTTCAATCTTTTTTTTGGTGAAGACCGCTACTATTCTGAATTGTTGAATATGAGAAAGTATCTATACGCTGGCAGTATCTTTGCCGTGTTAATTTTAGGCGGCTGCCTGGTACTGATTTTAAATCGTCAATTGAAGCCGTATTCAATGATTGTTGGATTGATATACAGCCATGCTGACAAAGAGATTGAGTCCCAGACACTGAAAGTCCGACTGTTGCAGATAAAACAGACCACAGGAGAGCCCATTTCAAAAATTGCCGATTCACTCATTAAAATGCTGGATGTCATTGATAAGAATTTCAAACGGTATGAAAGTGCCCAGCGAATGGGTCAGGTGGGAAATTGGGAATATGATCTGATAACAAAAAAATTCTGGGCATCAGATGAAGCCAAACGGATTTATGGATTTGATCCTGAAAACGACCATTTTACAACAGATGAAGTGGAAAACTGTATTCCGGAACGAAAACGGGTTCATCAGGCGCTTATTGATCTTATAGAAAAAAACCAAACCTACGATCTTGAATTTGAAATCCATCCGGTCAACGGGCCAAAACTAAAAATCATCAAATCAATTGCAGAACTTGAGTTAGATGACGCAGACCTGCCATACAAAGTGTTGGGTGTGGTTCAGGATATTACCCAGCGAAAAGAGGAAGAACTGGAAAAACAGCAGCTTGAAGTAAAATTGCTTCAGGCCCAGAAAATCGAGGCCATAGGCACCCTTGCTGGCGGTATCGCCCATGATTTCAATAATATTTTATATCCCATTATCGGTTTTACGGAAATGTCCATGCAAGATCTGCCAGAAAATCATCCTGTTCAGGAAAATCTACAGGATATTTTTCAAGGGGCAAAAAGGGCCCGGGATCTGGTGAAACAGATTCTTGCCTTCAGTAATCAAAGGGATCTGGAACACAAACCCCTGGCACTGCAAAACGTTATCATAGAGACCTTAAAACTGTTACGATCAATTATTCCCTCCAATATCCTCATTGAAAAAAACCTTCCGAAAAATGATATCTATCTTTTTGCCAACAGCACTGAGTTTCACGAAGTTGTGATGAATGTCTGCACAAATGCCTATCATGCCATGGAAGCAACCGGGGGTGTCCTTACCTTAAATTTAGAGGAGACACCCCCTGGGATCGCATTGAAATATGGAAATGACAGATATTGCTGCCTGACCATAAGTGATACCGGCACGGGGATTCCACCAGAAATACTTGATAATATTTATGATCCATATTTCACCACAAAAGAGCAGGGCAAGGGCTCCGGATTGGGGTTATCCGTTGTTCATGGTATTGTAAAAAGCTATAAAGGTGCCATTGATATAACAAGTGAGACAACAAAAGGCACAGCCGTAAAAATATTTTTTCCAATGATCCCCAAACCGGATGTAGTGGACGTCGCCCCCGATGATCAATCCATTAAATCTGGAAATGAAAACATTTTACTGGTGGATGATGAACCAGACATTGTCAAATTAGGCATTCTTATGCTTGAACGATCAGGGTACAATGTCACCGGTAAAACCGACAGCACCGAAGCGCTGGAGTTGTTTAGATCCAACCCCGATGGATTTGATCTTGTAATCACGGATATGACAATGCCGTCATTGCTTGGTACGGAGCTTGCCAGGGAAATGTTAAAAATACGTCAGGATATTTCCGTATTGATCTGCACAGGATTTAGTGAACGAGTTAATAAGAACACCGCTGAAAGTCTGGGCATTAAGGGATATATAAATAAACCGGTTTTGATGCAAGAATTAACTGCAAAGGTTAGAGAGGTTCTTGACGAAATTGAACACAAACCAGGTCTCAATCTCGTCAAAGGTTCCATATCCAAAAAAGACCGAGCTGTGCGGGTAGATCCTCACTGAGCCTATTTGGACTGGAACCTTAGTGCTATTTACAAAGTATAGAGACAGCTTGAAGGCTCACTCCCCTGATTTATTATATTTATGGGGTTGGTCATAAGCTGGGCCACTATACGGGATATAAAATTTTATTCATCGCAAACTGCTGTAATGACATGATTTAATTTTTACCATTAAAATTTCATCACAAAATGGCCGACGTTATGACCAAGCCCATATTTATATTGTTAATGCGCTAAAAATAATGACTACCCACACAGCTCGAAAAAATGTAAAGTAATTTTAAAGGATGCCCACTTTTCAACTTTTTGCCAAGGAATCTCCTTCTGAATCCTTGATTCAGTGGGGGAGGAATTGGCATTGCTGGCTTATGGTTTTTACTCCTGCATTACGTCTCGTATTTGGCCAAAAATAAGGGCTTGGTTCTAACTTGAACCACTTGGGTATCTTAAAAAATCACAACGAATATAAATATCTGATATTTTGTACAATTTTGTTTATTTGGTTTTTCAAAACAAGTAAGTGGGCGAAGTTAGAACCAAGGCCAAAAATAATTACCTGGTCATTTAGTCATTTCACCGGGGAACGGGACTTCAAATAATAGAAGCATAAATTCTTCAACCCGGTCAGAGGTTCTTTTTTCCGGATGCCCTCAAAGGCCCCATCCATGAGCCCCCGGGCATGAGCAGCCACCCGTTCCGCCAGCTCAAATTTTGCAATGCCCCCCACATAAAAAGTGTTATCTACCCCTTGAAGTTCTTGTAGAGTCTGGTAAAGGTCGGCATCTTTGAACCGGGGAAAGTAATTCCACTTTTTGATGGCATGAACTTTTATGAGACTGGCATTGATCTCTTTCAGATCCCCTTCCAGACTGCTTATAATCTCTTCATGGGATCTGTCCGGGCGTTTTTCCGGGATGTAACAGACACAAAATCCCCGGGTGCCTTCCACGGTCTCTTCGATCAAGGCCACATGTCCCGGTGCATGAACCCGATGGCGTACCAGCAGACACTGGTCATCCACCCCCTGGATTTCACAGGCCACAATGGTATAAGGGCTCAGATGAATTTGCTGGGCCAGGAATTGTTCTGTTTCACTGAAATCCAGCACCCCCTTCAAAAGAGGCAGCGGAACGGACAATACCAAGGCATCAAAATCATACTGCAAAAGGTCTGGCTCCCCTGCCCTGGAAATTGAGACCCGAACCCCACCATTACTTCGATCAATGTCCACCACCTCGTGCTGCGTACGGACGTCCAAGTGAGCGCCCATGCGTGTCACCAGATCTTCATACCCCTGATCCAGACGACGCACCGGTGGCCGCCCTGCCAGGATGAGAAAAAAGGCAATGCCAAGAAAATTCACCGCCGTGATATAGTTGAACACAAACCAGGTCTCGATCTCGTCAAGGGTTCCATATCCAAAGGAGACCACTGGCAGTTCCAGCCATTGGGGGATATAAACCAAATCATGGCTGCGGCAGAAATCGGCAAAGGAGACCCGCCATTGTTTGGGAATATTGCGGTATGCCGTCTTGTCATCGCAACGCCTGGCAAAGGAAAGGACATGGCGCAGATAAACGGCCATTTCTCTGATAATGGAAAAGGTTGCCCGGGCTGGCCAGTAAACAGACCGAAAGCTATGACGTCCGCCTCCAGGAACCACCACCCGGAAGGGCATACGTTTCCGAAGGGGTGCCCCATATTTTCGAGCCATCTCAAGGATGGTGGAAAACCCCGGCGCACAGGAGCAGGCTCCCATTTCATAGGCTTTCCCGTTAATTTTTGGGGAATAACATTTACCGCCAAGGCCATGGTCAAACTGGGGAGGCGTTACGCTCCGCCCTTTTGTAAAGGTAATGGAACGGCCCCGCTCAAACACCGTGACACGGTGTCCCTTTTCATGCAGGGTATGGGCTGCGGTCATTCCACTAATGCCCCCGCCCACGATGCAGATATGTTTTTTTTCGGCGTTGTTTTTCATTTTTCAATGATCCCCTTTTTTATAACTGCCACGGGCAGACCGTATTCTGCCATCGGTCTACCCACAACGAAGCATGAAAGAATGTTAGGCGCGTCTACTCTTTCATATAAAATTCAGTTGGACTCCATTTCCATTTTTGATTTTACGGTTGATCATAATGTCGGGTACTTTATGTTAAGCTTTTACAACGAAACAAACAAACTTTGTAATTACAGCATCCTGATGCTCATACGATTTAAAGAACTGACTGGGTGGCCCATCTTATAATCAAACCCCTGATTTTAAATCCGGCACGTACTTGACCAAAGTAAACTCTTCACCCTGTAATTCCTGGTCTATTATTTGGGAAATAACCTGCCAGTCCCCCCCGGCCAACCCCGCTCCAATCAGGGGAAATCCAAATCGTTTTCCGGAAAATTGCAATTTTAATTTTTTGAAGACGCTTCTGATGGCATTATAGTCGGCAAGAACCCCTTTGCCACTATAATGAAACTGGGTATATGCGTTGATGACGGTGATGGCATGACCTTTTCGCATAAGGGTTGTATGGGAAAAGCCGCCCAGTTTGATTTTGTCCCCTTTTTCTGTGGCCAGATCTGCCTGAAAGGCTTCTGGAAATTGGATTTTGATAGATTTGGCAATGCCTGCACCCATGGCACAAAAGCAGTTACACCCGTGGATGATGACATCAAAGTCACCTTCCATGGCTCGTTTGATCAAATCGCCGTTGATAATTTTCATTAATTTTCCTCATCGGGCTGGGCTGATCAGCACCGATTATTTTACATCTATTGTCATCCCCTGCTCTTTTTCTTTCTACCTTTTCTTTCTACCTTTTCTTCCATGCCTGTCAGGCGGTGCCATTTTAACCAATTTCGGGTCAAACCTTGCAATGATTTCCACAAGATCCTTTTGTTGATCCATAACCGTTTCAATACGTTTGTATGCCATGGGCGCTTCGTCAATGCCAGCGGAAATCAGCGTTACCCCTTTTTCGGCAAGAACGGCTGTAATCTCTGGCCAGTCAAACTGTTTGATTGCGGCGGTGCGGCTCATGCGTCTTCCGGCTCCATGGGCCGCAGAACAAAGAGACTCCTCATTGCCAAGCCCCCGGACAATAAAGGCTGGTGATGCCATGGATCCGGGAATCACCCCCAGAACACCCTTACCGGCAGGGGTTGCCCCTTTTCGGTGCACAATCACCTCCCGGTTTCCCAATTGTTCTTTCCATGCAAAGTTGTGATGATTCTCCAGGGATAAAAGCGAAATCGCCCCCAGATGATTCAGCACATTTTGATGAATAACATCATGGTTTGCCGCCGAGTATCTCCCCATAAGTTCCATGGCCAGCCAGTATTCACGTCCCTCTGAACCTTTAAGATCCAACCAGGCAAGAGTGTTTAAATTCCGGGGAAGTTCCGGGTGAAGTTTTTTGGCAAGGGAGCTGTAATGTTTGGCAATATCGGCTCCAGTGCCCCTGCTGCCACTGTGGGTCATCAATGCCAGGTACACACCTTTTTCAAGGCCAAGATCATCGTTTTCAAGCACCAATCTTCCAAATTCGGCAAAATGGTTACCGGAACCCGATGTTCCCAATTGTTTCCAGGCCTTATCTTTTAAAGATTTGACCGGATGGCAAAAGGACCAGTTTTCATCCATAACGCCATGATTTTTGGGCCGGGAGAATGATTCGCCCACCCCAAACCGGGTTTGAGTTTCCAAGGCAATTTTAAATTTTTCCTGGTTTCCTTCATACTCTTTGAAGGAGATATCAAAAAGGGTCATCTTTATCCTACAGGCGATGTCCACCCCCACCGCATAGGGGATGACGGCACCATCAACGGCCAGAACCCCACCAATGGGAAGGCCGTACCCCTGGTGTGCATCGGGCATCAAGGCTCCCTTTATGGAGATGGGAAGGGAGCAGGCATCATCCATCTGCTGCACCGCCCCGGCATCAAGATTTTCACCCCAGATTCGGTAGGGTGCCATCTTCTGGTATTTTTTATCATGGTTCATTGGTTGCGCCTCCTTAAAAAGGGATTATTGCTTGATCATTAAATTAGCGCCTTTGGGGCGGATTTTTTTATCACTCTTTGATTTAACAGTTCATAAAATGGAAATTCCTATACTATCGAATTTATATGAAATAATAGACACGCCTAACAATCTTTCATGCTTCGTTGTGGGTAGGCCGAGACCAGAATACGGTCTGCCCGTGGCAGTTATAAAAGAGCATCCATTTTGCTGGCGAGATCAAAATCACGTTGACTGATTCCTCCAGCCTCGTGGGTCGTCAAGTGTACCTGAACTGTCCCATATACGTTGAACCATTCAGGGTGGTGGCCAACAGCCTCGGCGATTTCGGCAACCTGTGTCATAAAAGCAAACGCAGCAATAAAATTTTTAAACTTATACTCTTTGTAAAGCTTTTCCTGATCCAGTATCCACCCATTCATGGTCTTGAGGCGCTCTACTACCTCGGTATCTGAAATTCTTATTACATTTGACATTTTTTCTCCTGTCTTATCCATATCCCTTAAACATCGTTGGGCTATACTCCAAACCTGTCACCAGCCTGAAAGAAAGCTGCTGATCACCATCTGCACTCGTGGTTTTACCTGAAATAAAAGAAAGGGATTTTACGCCCTTGCCTCCCCACTGATGCATAGGGAATGACACAACAAGCAACAAGCAACAAGCAATCGGTTGCACATAATACATCGTATGTGGGCATCTCAAAAATGGTATTATTATGTCATGCATCCGTGTCATTCGTCAATATAAAGTATTGAATTTCAATGCAAATAATCTTTTTGCAAAAAACTGATTACAAAAAATTTTTGCACTTCCAGATATACCCAGTCGATCTCCAGGCAATGGGATTCACTCCATGTAAAAATACCAGGGAGAAGGAAGCTGTTTGAAATGGCATGGTATTCGTGTTATTTATGAATAATCAGCGATCAATATTCAATCTGTTTTATGTGGACTGAAAAAGGGGAAAATAATGGCACAAAATAATGACAAGTCAGAGTGTTATGGATGGTGTGGAAAAATACCCAAGGTGGATTTCTCCGGCCCGACCATCAAGGATCTGGACACCCTTGCCTACACAGATCTATATCTTGGCGGCAGGGGCATTGCCACCCGGCTCTACTGGGAGACAGTTTTCATGAATCCCAATGTTTTGGTGCCGGGCCCGGGGGATGAAGTCCTCACTCGGAAAGGCATGACCCTGGATCGAAATATTTTCAAGGAGATGCGCAGAGAGTTCTATGAATTGCGGGGCTGGAATCCTGAAACAGGGGAACAACCACCACTGGAAGATCAAATTTCTTTGTTTGCTCTTTGATTGGGTGACATTCCTGCTTTGCAAGGATTTCCCCCAATCAAGTTCAAGGGTTAATATTTTTTATACTTTTCTTGACAAAAAACATCTTTTCACTCTACAAAGAGAAGGGTTACAATAGGGCTTTTGGGCTTCCTTTAACCTGATATCCATGATAAAGGATATCAAAAATAATAATTGGCAAATATGCCGATTCATCTCCCACCAAATCAAAAAACTGGAAGGGGACTTTTCGGTTAAAAATCAAACGCACAGAAAAAAGGAAATGAAATGGCCATATCACTGACAAAAGGCGGAAATATTTCTCTGGAAAAAGTGGCCCCAAATCTAACCAGCATTGCACTGGGGCTGGGGTGGGGACAAATAGAAAAAAAAGGTTTTTTTGGTAAGAAAAAGGTTAGTGTTGATCTGGATGCATCCTGTCTCCTATTTGATCAAGATAAGAATCTTGTGGATTCAGTTTGGTTTCAGCAGCTCAAAAGCAATGATGGCTCTATTGTTCATACCGGCGATGATCTCACTGGAGGGGGCAAAGAAGGCTCTCCCAATGAAACCATCGACGTGCATTTCAAAAATATTCCGAACCACATTACTACATTAATTTTTACGGTTAACAGTTTTTCTTCCGAAACTTTTGATGGAATACCCAATGCCTTTTGTGTGCTGAAAGATCTCAAAACCAATGAGGAGATTGCACGGTACAACATTTCCGTTGAGGGGGGCGCACACACAGGGCTTGTTATTGCAAAACTGTATCGGCACAATAGCGATTGGAAATTTAAAGCACTTGGCGAGTGGGGACAAGGAAGAACCTTTGATAAATTGATGCCCATCATTACGCCATGCCTTTAATTTTTCTTATATCTGATAAAATTTACATCTCTAATTTTTGTGTTTTTGCGTTGTAAATACCCACATATATATTTTCCGGTATTTCACAGCCATATATTTTTGGGTTTTATTTTGAGGAGGATATGCTCGGGTACTTAACGGGCAATGAGCATTGAAAAGTCCTCTTGCTTTGCCCACAACGAAGCATGAAAAAATGTTAGAAGTGTCTACTCTTTCATATAACTGTCACGGGCAGACCGTATTCTGGCCTCGGCCTACCCACAACGAAGCATGAAAGAATGTTAGTCGTACCTACTCTTTCATATAAAACAAACATGGCAGTCGCCACTGCCACAACGAAAAATGAAAGTCTTTTAATTCCAGCGTGTTGGTGAGACTTTCTTATAAAACGGGCATGTCCTGCTGGACACAACGAATATTGGAAATGATATCATGCCGCCCCCCCCCCCCCCCCC
>Ga0208900_1000879_pt1 | contig 17468 bp, 19 predicted proteins | sample AntAceMetag02UKK_FD_184763 | JGI IMG/M metagenome (GOLD analysis project Ga0208900, IMG submission 184763) | Saline lake microbial communities from Ace Lake, Antarctica - Antarctic Ace Lake Metagenome 02UKK (SPAdes) (version 2) | ecosystem: Environmental > Aquatic > Non-marine Saline and... | reverse complement strand
CCTTTATCAATGGCTCTGTAGAAGAGGCACTTATTCGTAAAACCATTGAGGGGTTGAGAAAATGACACGGGGATCACTGAAAGAATTGAGGGATAAATTAAAAAACAGGGATGAAAAGATCGTCAAGCTTTTAAACGAACGAGCCCGAATATCACTGGAAATCGGAAAAATCAAAAAAAGTCAAAACTTGAACATCTACGATCCCTCGCAGGAAAACAGGGTTTATCATTATCTGAATGAGATCAACGAAGGCCCGTTGCCGGAAGGATCTTTGAAAGAAATTTTCACCGAGATTCTATCTGCATCAAAAGCCCTCCAGTCTCCTGTATCGGTAGCTTACCTGGGTCCAGAGGCGTCCTTCACCCATGCGGCGGCCGGGTCTCATTTCGGGAAAAGTGCTTCCTTCTCCCCTCAATCAACCATATTCGATGTCTTTGACCGGGTGGAGAGAAGAATGGCGAACTGGGGCGTTGTTCCCGTGGAAAACTCTCTTGAGGGTACTGTCAAGCCGACGCTGGACAGATTGACTTCAACACCCCTGAATATTCTGGCCGAGGTTTTTCTTAGGATCAACCATTCCCTTATGTCCACCAGAAATGGTCTGGACGAAATAAAGAGGGTTTATTCTCACCCCCAGGCCCTGGCCCAGTGTCAGGAATGGCTCAGGAAGAATCTGCCAGGCTGTCCCCTCCATGAAATGGAAAGCACGGCAAAGGCCGCGCAGAAGGTACTGGAAGACGATGAAGGAGCTGCCATCGGCAGCAACAATGCTGCTTCCGTCTACGGACTCAATATCATCTCGGAGGGAATAGAAGACCATCCGTCAAATGTAACCCGATTCCTCGTTATCGGCAGAGGAGAAAATAAACGAACGGGCAGGGATAAAACTTCTATCTTCTTTAGAACCCGGCACATGCCGGGAGCGCTGTTTCACTCATTAGAATCATTTGCCGGGAAGGAAATAAACCTGGTAAAGATAGAATCTTACCCCATCAAAGAGAGGATGTGGGAATATTTATTCTTCGTTGATTTCAACGGGCACAAGGAGGAAGAGAAAATAAAAGAATGTCTGAAAGAGCTTCAAGGTCAATCCACATTCGTTAAAATGCTTGGCTCTTACCCGATGGGAGATACCAAAACATGATCTGCATACCCGTTGTCGCGGCAACGAATGAAGAGGCCATGAAACAAATGGATAAGTGTTTCCCCCTGGCCGATGTTGTAGAACTGCGAATTGACTTCATTGGAAACGTGAATCTAAGAAAGCTGCTTTCCGCGAAAACCGGCAAGATGCTTGTAACGGCGCGCAGGAAAGACGAAGGGGGACACTTCGAAGGTGATGAAAAAGAAAGGTTCTCTCTCCTGAGCGAGGCAGTCATTTTAAGGGCCGACTTTATTGATATAGAGCTGAGCACAGATGAAACCTTTACAAAAAAGCTTTTAGAAGACATAAAAAAACATGGAGATCAAACGAAACTGATTGTCTCCCATCACGATTTTAACGGGACTCCGTCAGAGAACAAGCTGCGAAACATATTCAATGAATGTGCCGGCAGAGGGGCTCATATTGTGAAGATAGCCACCTTTGCCAACTCCGCTGAGGATAATCTAAAAATATTGAAACTGATCAGTTATGCAAAAAAGACGAACCGGAAAATTATCGGTCTTTGCATGGGAGAAAAGGGGAAAATAAGCAGGATTATGGCACCTTATTTTGGTTCATATTTGAGCTTTGCTTCTCTTGAAAAGGGGGCGGAATCCGCTCCGGGTCAGTTAACTGTTGAAGAAATGAGAGAAATTTTCAGAATTTTAAAGGATGAAAAATAATTCAAAGACATTTGCCCTTTTCGGCAATCCGTTAGAACACAGTCTTTCACCACTGATGCATAACGCGGTATTCGAAAAAATGAACATCGACGCCCGCTATATGGCGATACGCGTGGAAAACGTCCGGGATATCCTGGCGGAGATTAAAAAGTCGAACATCCATGGAGCAAGTATAACGATTCCTCATAAAACCGCCATTATGGAATACCTCGATGAAATCAGCAGCAGTTCCTTCAGTATCGGTGCGGTAAACACCGTTACGCATTCAAACGGCAAGCTTAAGGGAGACAATACCGACTGGACGGGCTTTACCCTCGCACTGAGAGAATCAATCGAAATTCAAGGAAAGACATTTGCCATCCTGGGTGCGGGAGGAGCCGCGAGGGCTACCATCTTCGGCATCCTTGAAGAAGGGGGAACCCCGATCATTTTAAACAGAACGATAAAAAAAGGTGAAGAATTGGCAAAAGAGTTCGGTTGTGAATTCTACCCCCTCACGGAAATTGGAGAAATAAAGGGGGACTGCCTGATCAATACAACCCCGGTGGGGATGTTTCCGGACATGGAGAAGTCGCCCGCAAGCAGGGATGTACTCCAAAACTTCAGATGGGTTATGGACATTATTTATAATCCCCTGAAAACAAAGATTTTGAAAGACGCCGAGGAGGCTGGATGTTCGACCATCACAGGCGTTTCAATGTTTGTCCATCAGGGAGCGGAACAGATAAAAATATGGACAGGACTGCAGCCCCCCATAGATTTTATGAAAAAAACTGTACTGGAAAAACTGAAAAATGAGACAAGTTAAACGGATAACAAATCTGGATGCAACCGTGAGCATACCCGGCTCGAAGAGCTATACACAGAGGGCCTTAATAATTGCATCTCTTGCCGAAGGAAGGTCCTTTTTGCGCAATTCCCTGATCTCGGAAGATACAAAATATCTGATGGGTGCCCTCCGATCCCTCGGCGCCGACATCCGGGTTGCCCATAAGTACATCATTGTAACCGGGACCGATGGAAATATAAAAAATCCCGGGAAGAAACTCTACCTGGGGAATAACGGCACTGCCCTGAGATTTCTGACTACGGTTGTCTCTCTCGGCACAGGCAAATTTACACTGGATGGAAGCGACCGTCTCAGAGAAAGACCGATTAAACCTCTTCTCGATGCACTGAACATCCTGGGGGTTGACTGCCAGGGCATGGATAAAAGCGGCTATCCACCGGTCATGGTCCAGGGTACAGGTATTACGGGTGGAAAGGTAACTTTCACCAATACCGAAAGCAGCCAGTATATATCTTCCATTCTCATCACCGCTTCCTATGCGGGAAGGGATGTGGAAATAGAACTCAGGGGTACGACGTCTTCCATGCCCTACATCGATATGACTGAGGGGGTCATGAATCATTTCGGCGTGGAAGTAACAAAGAGTGGAAAAAATAAATACACCGTTAAAGCTCATCAAAAATACACAGGAAAGAAATATCTGATTGAAAGCGATGTATCAAGCGCCTCCTACTTTTTCCTGGCTGCGGCTCTCTGTGAAGGAAGGGTTAGGGTTCTGAATGTAAATCCAAATACCCTACAGGGAGACATCGGATTTCTGGAAATCGTGGGAAAACTGGGTTGTCATGTAGTAAGGGGAACTGATTGGGTAGAAGTTACTGGCAAAAAGTTAAATGGGGGAGATTACCGGTTTGATATGTCAGACATGCCGGACATGGTCCCGACTCTTGCCGTTCTGTCGGCCTTCAGAGCCGGGCAAACAGTAATTGACAATATTTTCCACCTGCGATTAAAGGAAAGCAATCGGATAGAAGCCCTTGTAAATGAACTGAACCGGACAGGTATCGATGCAAAGGAACTGAAAAATGGTCTCGTTATCACCGGAGGAACGCCCCATGGCGCCGAAATAGAGACATACGACGATCATCGTATAGCAATGAGCTTCGCAACAGCGGGGCTTGTAACAGAAGGAATAAAAATCAAAAATCAAAAATGTGTCAATAAATCCTTCCCGGAATTCTGGAATGTTCTGGATCAGCTATACAAATGAAGAATATTATTTTAATCGGATACCGCTGCACGGGGAAAACATCTATCGGGGAAAAACTTTCCGAAAGGCTTGGTCTGCCCTTTTTTGACACAGATGATCTGATCGTTGAGCAGGCGGGTATGCCAATCAACAAAATTGTAGAAGAAGGCGGCTGGGATTTGTTTCGTAGGAAAGAAAAAGAAGCGATCAGAGGACTCTCATCGATGAAGAAAAGTATCATTGCTACAGGAGGGGGAGCATTTGAAAATCAGGAAAACAGAGAAACTCTGAAAAGAAACGGCCTTTTTGTCTGGCTTACCGCCGACGCAGCGACAATCATAAGAAGAATGATCTCCGATGAAAAAAGCCGAAGTCAGCGCCCTTCCCTTTCCAGCGATGATTTTTATAGGGAGACCACCATGATTCTTAAAAAAAGGGAGCCCACGTACCGGGAACTGGCCAACTTTACCGTTGATACTTCGGGAAAAAGAATTGAAGGTATAGTTGATGACATACTCACTTTTTTGAAACATCTTAACCCGACAGATTGCATGGACAAGTAAATTTGTCCATGCCACCCTGAACAGACCGGAAGTAGGTTGGGTTGAGCAAAGCGAAATCCAACACAACAAGGAGTAAAAATGTCAGGAAATACAACAGGAACACTTTTCACGGTAACCACGTGGGGAGAATCACACGGAAAAGCCATCGGCGTGGTAGTTGACGGCTGTCCCCCTAATATTCCGCTCAATGAACCGGATATACAGGAAGAACTGAACAGGAGAAGGCCGGGATTCGATGCGTCAAGTTCACCAAGAAAAGAAGAAGATCAAGTAGAAATTCTATCCGGCACGTTTGAAGGAAAAACAACGGGTACACCGATTTCCCTGACGATTAGGAACAGGGATACTAAAAGCGCCGATTATGACCAGGTCAAGAACATCTTCAGACCGGGTCACGGAGACATTACATATTATAAAAAATACGGAATCCGGGATTACCGTGGCGGAGGCAGAGCCTCCGGCCGGGAAACGGTAGCACGCGTAGCCGCGGGAGCCATAGCAAAAAAGGTAATCGCCCGTGAAGGAATGGAGATCATCGCTTACACCAGGGAGTTAGGCGGCATTGCCGTAGAACAGACCACACTTGCCGACATCGATCGGAACAGTATCCTGTGCCCCGACATGGAAGCAGCCCATAAAATTGCGGACAGATTAGAGGAGGCAAGGAAAACGGGCGATTCTCTCGGTGGGATTGTGGAGATTTTAATCAGGAGATGCCCCCCGGGTCTGGGAGAACCCGTATTTGACAAGATCGATGCCGATCTGGCCAAAGCTCTCATGAGCATAGGAACAGTGAAGGGTGTGGAAATCGGCGCCGGCTTTGAGGCGGCAAAAATGTCCGGATCAGTTTGCAATGACCCCATAACACCTGAAGGATTTGAGACAAACAACGCCGGAGGAATCCTCGCCGGAATCACAAACGGTGATGAAATTGTTATCAGGGTGGCCTGCAAGCCCATCTCATCCATTGAAAAAGAGCAGCAGACCATTGATATTCACGGAAGACCGGCCACTATATCGATCAAAGGAAGACACGATGTATGCGTCATACCCCGCATCATCCCCGTCTGCGAGGCCATGGTCACCATAGTCCTGGCGGATCACCTGTTAAGACAGAGGGCAAAATGAAAAATATTCAAATAGGAATTATTGGAGGCACCGGCGGAATCGGCAGGTGGTTTGCCGATTTCTTCAAAAAAGAGGGATATACTGTTCACGTATCGGGAAGAAAAACCGGCATGGACATGGATGAAATGGCCGAAAAATGCCCGGTTGTCATCGTCAGCGTGCCGATCAGCGCCACTGTTCAAGTTATTAAACAACTGGGACCCAGAATGAAAAAAGAGTCCCTCTTTATGGATCTTGCGTCCCTGAAAACAGAACCTGTCACGGCCATGCTGAAATCTTCCATATCAGAGGTTATCGGTCTTCACCCCCTTTTCGGGCCCAATATCCGCTTCATGTCGGGAAAAAATGTGGCCGTTTGTCCCGTCAGGACAAAAAAATGGCTTCCCTGGTTAGCGGAAATTCTCAAAAGAAGGGGTGCCCATATTATCGAAACAACACCGGAAAAACACGATGAAGCAATGGCCATTGTTCAGGGCCTGACACATTTGAATACCATTACAATGGGTCTGATTCTCGGGGATACAGGAAGGAAACTTTCTGAATTGAAAAAATTTTCCACACCCATTTTTGATACAAAAACCAGTATCATCCAAAAAATATTTGCCGGCAATCCAGGATTGTATGCGGAAATAATAGTCTTTAATCCGCACATCCATAAAATCCTCGATCTTTACATAAAAGACCTGTCCGAGTTAAAAAGTCTGATCGACAGGATGGATACAAAAGGCCTGACAGAATTGATGGAAAACAGGTTCCAGAATTTCTAATAATCTTCTAAAACCTAAAAATTCCCAGCTTGTTGGTTGCGGAATCGGCTGGATTACCTTCCGCTTCATGTGATCCTTTATCATAATGTCTTCATCGGGAAGCAGTGCCCTGACATTCATATTGAGGGAAAGAAGATTAAAAAAAGGGGGGGTACATGACCGTCAATCTTATTGACAAATCGCTGCATGAAAAGCCCTGAGAGCGATGGTAATATTACTTTGATTGCAGAATTATGACCGATAATTGGCAGATTACCATACAATCTCAGGATGTATGATTCTTGCTATTGTTTCGAGTCCATCCACGATACGGGGGGCGGGACGGCTTACCAGATCAGGATTTATTACATGGATATTTCCCTTTTCTACGGCGGTAATATCCTTCCATTTCCCCCATATCTTTTCGATAGAGGCCGAAGCCCCGCTCTTTGCTGATGCTACGATTATAATATCCGGATTCATCAGGATTATTTTCTCAATACCGAAACGTGGATATCGTAATGTCGAATCCCCGGCGATATTTTTCCCTCCCGCCGATTTTATCAGTCTGTCGATAAATGTATCTTTGCCGGCGGTTATAATGGCGTCCGCGCCCACCTGAAAAAAGACAGTGGGTTTGGGGGAATCCCTCGTCAGTAAAGCAACATGATCAATTCTCCGACGAAGATTATCAACCAGCCGCGTGGCCTCGTTTCGCTTTCCGGTAATCTCGCCTATATCCAGTATCATTTCGAGGATCTCGGGGAAACTTCCGGGATTTACAACATAAACGGGCAGCCCGGCTCTATCAAGCCGGTCAACCGTTTCCTTTCTGTTTCCATCCGCGGTGCCTATGACAAGGTCTGGCTGGAGCGATACGATTCTCTCAAGGGATGGATTGACAATGCCACCCACCTTCCGCTTTGACGCGGCACCCTGCGGGTAATTGCAGAATCTGGTCACGCCGACGATCTCATCATCCAGACCGAGGGCAAACAGGGTTTCTGTGATGTTGGGTGCAAGCGACACTATCCTTCGTGGTGAGGAGGGTATGGATATTTCTCTCCCCAATTTATCAATGTAAGTTCGGGCATCCAACACAGCCGGGATACAAAGAATTGCGAGCGACAGGGCAGCTATGAGAGTTTTTAAACTCATTCAATATTCCTGCAGGTGGTTCCACGCGACACCCGGATAAGGATGGCGATAAAGAAGACCAGAAGGGCAACCAGACCTCCCGCGAAGAGGTATACCGCGCCGAGGCTCCATGTTTCCTTGATCCATCCCACACAGTAAACAGCAAGTGACCCGATACCGAAAACCAGGATGAATTTTATGCCGTATCCTGTGCTTCGCCATTTGCGCGGCGTATATCTTGCCACCAGACTGTTCTCGATGGGCTGCATGCCAAGGGAGAAAAACATGTAAATGGCGGCTGATAAAACAAGCAGTTCCTGGCTTAACAGACCCATCAGGATGATAAAGGGGAGACTGATGCCGTGAAATGCGAGGTATATCCACCTGAGATCGTATCTGTCCGCCATTCTGCCCCCAACAATCTGGCCAGGGATGCCGATCAAATAGATGAGCGAGGCCAACAGCGTGGCCGCTGCTGTCTTCGCGCCGGTTAGATTATGCAGGTTCATGCCACTGAGAAAGTCCCAGAGAAAAGATGCCTTGGTCTCAAGGTAAGCCGGAAGGACAACACTGTTGCCTCTATAGACAAGGCCGGCAAGGGTCATTACAACACACAGGATCAAAAAATATTTCAAGTTGCTGTTACCATTGCCGGAGATAGAGGTGTTTTCCATCGAATCCGTGTGCACCGATGTCTCGTCGATATCCACCATGAACAGCATGACTCCCCAGATAATGCCCAGGGCGGCGATTATCAGATAGGTGACCTCCCATCCGACCAGCCAGTTCAGGAGACCAGCCGTGAAGGGCGCGCTGATCATTCCAATGTTCCCTGCGACGCCGTTAATTCCGAGTGCCATCCCCCTGTTTTTCATGCCGAGCGATATTAAACCCATTCCGGCTGGATGATAACTGCCGGCAAAGAAACCGATGACGGCGAGGGAAAGCATCATGGATGTCCGGGTATCCGAGAAAGCGGTAAGTATGGCGCCGAAGCTCGTCCCGACAAAAAAGATTATCAGGGTAAGGCGGTTATTGAATCGATCAGAAATCATGCCCCAGGGAAGAGCGGTAAGTCCGTACAGGAGATACATGAAAAAACTCATCTTCAGCACGTCGCCCAGGCTCATCTTAAGCGAAATCATGAGTGGTATGGCCAGAGCCGGGAAGATCATCTCGTAAAAATGCGTGAAAAAATGAGCCACACTGGTAAAAACCATTATCTTCTTTTCGTTGCTCATAAATGAAGCCCCTTCTTTGTCAGATCATGCGGCCATCGATGCCCGGGTAGCCGGCTCTATGTAATTCATTGTCAATCTCCGAGCGTGTATCTGAAACTTGCCACTATGTTAAGTTTTGCCAGGCCGAACTCCGCAGGAAAAGACTCGAACGGAGCCGCGGAACTTATAGCGAGCAGAGATTCCCTGTCAAGCAATTTATGGCCTGATGATGTAATGATATGGGAATCAGTAAGCGTGCCTTTTTTGATTATTGAGAACTCGACTACGGTGGTTCCCATCTGTCCCTGGATAAAGGCATCCTCCGGATACGACCACGTCCTGTTAATGTTTTCTCTCACCTGAACCAGATACGGATAGTACTTCGTATCAGTGCTGTCAAGGTCTATGGTATCCATAGCACCATTTCGAACAGTCCTGCCCGACTTCTTCAATGAATCAGGTGTGGTCTTGTCCTCATAGTTATATTTCTCCCCGGGCTTGTTCATATTGCGAACAAGACTGACCGAAAAAACATCTTTTTTTTCCCGGGCGTCATTATCTCCAAGGTGGCCAGACAATGCCAGAAAGGTGATATGGCCGGCAAGTGAAAGCATTACAGCTGCGAAGAAGATCTTTTTTGGAATCATATTTCCTGCCGTTCGGAGTATTATATAGCGATATCTTCGATATGATTTCCATCCGTAAATGGCCTTTTCCTGCTTACTATGATACTGGTTTCTAATGCAAGATGATGAGTATTATATGAGACTGGCCCTCAGAGAGGCTGAATCTGGTCTCGAGTCGGGCGAAGTCCCCGTTGGAGCGGTGCTCACCATGGAGGGCAGGGTGCTTGCGAAGGCTCATAACAGCCCCATCCTGATGAAAGATCCGACTGCCCATGCGGAGATACTTGCCATCCGGGAGGCCGCAGCCGGAACAGATAACTACAGACTTCAAGGGGCAACTCTTTATGTGACCATTGAGCCATGTGTGATGTGCGCGGGTGCTATAGTTCACGCGAGAATGGAGAGACTCGTATTCGGCGCCACGGATCCCAAGGGGGGAGCGCTTTCACTTTATGGCATACTTCATGACGGAAAACTCAATCATTTCGTCAAGGTAACAGGAGGGGTGCTAAGGGAGGAATGCGGTAATATTTTGAGTAGATTTTTCCGGGAAAAAAGGATAAAAGATCAAATTCTGTAAATAAGGACGAACAGGATAGCTTTACTTGGAGAGGTACCGAAGTGGTCGTAACGGGATCGACTCGAAATCGATTTGGGGGCCAAAAGCTCTCACGTGGGTTCGAATCCCACCCTCTCCGCCATAAACATAATGGGGTCTCAAGACCCGACATGAAGAACGGAGAGATGTCCGAGAGGCTGAAGGAGCACGACTGGAAATCGTGTGTATGCCCTCAAAGGTGTACCGGGGGTTCGAATCCCCCTCTCTCCGCCATACGGAATGACAGCCGGGACCCGTGGAACGGTGGATTGTGAACTCCGTCAGATCCGGAAGGAAGCAGCGGCAGCAACTTCGGCGTTTGCTATGGACTCCCCGGCTGTCAGCTTTTAATCACCCGCAGGCATACAAATGGAATATCTTGTCCTTGCAAGAAAGTGGAGACCCCAGGTATTTGAAGACGTTGCGGGGCAGGATCACGTCGTCAAGACGCTCAGAAATGCAGTCAATCTCAATCGTATAGCTCACGCCTACATCTTCAGCGGTCCCAGGGGGACGGGCAAGACATCAGTGGCGCGGATACTGGCCAAGTCGATCAACTGTGAAAAGGGACCGACAGCGCAGCCGTGCAATCAGTGTGTGAACTGCAAAGAGATTACTGGTGGTATATCCCTGGACGTACGCGAGATAGACGGCGCGTCCAACAGAGGGATAGATGAGATAAGGGAACTGCGAGAAAACGTTAAGTTTTCGCCTGTGTCCTCGCGCTATAAGATATATATTATCGACGAGGTTCACATGCTGACCCCTCAGGCCTTCAACGCCCTCCTCAAAACCCTCGAAGAACCCCCTTCGCATGTTGTTTTTGTGTTCGCCACGACGGAGACACATAAGGTGCCTGCGACCATCCTTTCGAGATGCCAGCGTTTTGACTTCAAGAGGATATCCGTCAGGCAGATAGCGGACAACCTCGGGCATATAGCAAAAGAAGAGGGGATAACCATAAGCGATGCCGGCTTGTCCTGGATTGCCAGGGAAGGTGATGGCAGCCTGAGAGACGCCCAGAGCATCTTTGACCAGGTTATCTCATACGCTGGAACGGACATCAAAGACAAGGATGTGGAAGAACTGCTCGATCTTGCGGACAGACATCTCATATTCGAGCTTTCCCGCGCTGTTCTTGAACGAGATGCCGGGGCGTGCCTGAAGATCATTGATGAAGCCTACTATTCCGGCGTGGACGTAAAGCATTTTTATCAGATGTTTGTGGGGCATTTCATGAATCTGCTTACAGTGAAGATAACGGAAGGAGACAGCGCCCGAAAAGGACACCTTGTCCTTGGCGATCTTCCCGACCATGAGATAACGGAACTGAAAAAAATGGCGCAGGGGACATCAAGGGATACCATACAGCGTTTACTGGACATGCTGATGAAGGAAGAGAATGACATACGCAGAAGCGTGGAGCCACGTATAAATCTTGAATACGCCGTGGTCAGGATGGCGTATCTTGAGCCTCGGATACCGGTTGAGGAAATTGTTTCAAGGATGGAAGGTCTTGAAACAAGGCTTGCCGGAAGTACGAGAGAGGATATCTCCCCAAAGCAACAGAAAAAAAAGGATCAGCCGGTGGATGTTGGCACAGCGCAGCAGATCAATGCTGATCATGGGCAGACGGTAAATTCTGATACAGGGGGATATGAGATAACAGATGACGAAGGCCTGTGGCAGGATCTCAAAGGTTTTATAAAGAAAAAAAACCCCATTCTGAGTTCAAAAATTGACAGTGGAGAGTTCCTCAGTTATGAGGACGATTGCCTTACGATAGGATTTCCAAAAGATTACGTCTTCATGGATGACATTAAGAGTGGGTCGCAGATGGACATGCTGGCACAGATGGCGGCGGAGTTTCTTGGGAAAGAAATAAAAATAGATATCAAATCGCAGAATGGGGATGCGAGTAATCTCAATAACACGACGTCAAATACTGCGGGCATGGCAAACAATACCAAGAACGAGGCACTCAGACACCCCCTTGTGCAGAAGGTAATGGATGTGTTTGAAGGTGCTCAAATAGTGGATGTCAGGGTAAATGGCTCAAGGAGGTAGTAAAATTGGCAAATAATAACATGGGAAAAATAATGAAGCAGGCACAGCAGATGCAGGCGAAGATGATGCGTGTGCAGGAGGAACTGGAAGTCAGGACGGTTGAGGCGACAGCCGGTGGAGGGATGGTAACCGCCGTAGTCAATGGAAAGCATGAGCTGATGTCGCTGAAGATCGAAAAGGACGTGGTTGATCCGGAAGACATCGAGATGTTGCAGGACCTTGTCGTGGCGGCGGTGAATGAAGGGGTCCGCAAGGCACAGGAAATGGCCCAGGAAGAAATGTCAAAGATAACCGGCGGGCTCAATATCCCCGGTATGGCGTAGTAAGACAGTTGACGGTTCACAGTTTACGGTTTTTTCGATAAACCATGCAACGATTGGCGAAGCTCAAAGTGTGAAGCCTTTTGGATATTGATTTTTATTTCCTGTTTTTTCAACCGTAAGCGGGTAACTGTAAACCGTAAACCGACAATCGTAAATGGTGACTGCTTTGCTTCTTAAAATGATAGTAAAGGGTTGACAATTTTTGCAGTGAAGGGTTTTTAAAATATGACAGGTTACGCGCCTCCTATCCGGCGTCTCATAAAAGAGTTGTCCAGGTTTCCCGGAATAGGTGAGAAAACGGCCACGCGGCTGGCTACGTTTCTCCTGTATTCTTCCGAAAGAGATGCTGCCAGGCTTGCCGAAAGCATCATGGAAGTCAAGAAAAAGATCCGGTTCTGCTCCATCTGCTTCAATCTCACAGAAAGCGATATCTGTGAAATATGTAGTGATCCCACGAGAGACAGGGATGTCATATGCGTGGTTGAAGATCCCGATTCGCTTGTCGCCATAGAAGAAAGCGGGGGTTTCAAGGGCATGTACCACGTGCTTCATGGTGTTCTTTCGCCCGGTGACGGTATCGGCCCGGAATCACTGAGACTCCAGGAGTTCCTTGAAAGAATATCCGGCAACAGCGTCGAAGAGGTTATCCTCGCTACCAATCCCACCGTTCAAGGGGAATCAACTGCGCTACTCATCGCAAAACTCCTTCAAGGGAAGGACGTCAAGATCACCAGGATAGCCTTCGGTATTCCGATAGGAGGCGATCTCAAATATGTGGACAGGATGACCATGACAAAGGCCATCGAGTTCCGCCGGGGGGTATGAGGCTGCTGTATGAACGCCATCAGAGAAATCCCCTGTGACATTATCACCGATACGGTAAAAAATCTCTTCATCAAGGCAAATACGGATCTCGGGGAAGATGTCCTCACCGCCATAAAAAACGCCGCGGAATCGGAAAATACAGAACTTGCCAGATATGCCCTGGATAAGATTGTTGAAAACGCCAGGATTGCAAAAGATTCGGCCCTTCCCATCTGCCAGGACACAGGGCTTGCTGTCGCGTTCGTGGAGGTGGGGCAGGATGTTCATGTAACAGGGGGCGATTTCAACGAAGCCGTTCAGGAGGGTGTCCGAAGGGCATACCGGGATGGTTTTCTGAGAAAGTCCATGTGTGATCCCATCTCGAGAGAAAACACCGGGGACAATACGCCCGCGGTTATTCACGCAGACATAGTTAAAGGGGACAGGATACGTATTATCGCCATGCCGAAGGGGGGCGGGAGCGAAAATATGAGCAGCTCCGTTATGTTCCTTCCGTCGTCAGGTATCGAAGGCATAAAAAAACATATAGTGGATATGGTGGAAAAAGCCGGGCCTAATCCCTGCCCGCCAACCATTGTCGGTGTGGGTATCGGGGGCTCGATCGAAAAATCGGCGCTGCTCGCGAAGAGGGCTCTCTCGCGCCGCGTGGGCGAGCCGAACCGGTCGGACAGTCGGCTGTCTGAACTTGAACGGGAAACGCTCACGGAGATAAATGCCCTCGGCATCGGTCCCCAGGGATACGGCGGCAAGACCACCGCGCTTGCCGTGCATGTGGAGATGATGCCCTGCCATATCGCCAGCCTTCCGGTAACGGTCAATATCCAGTGCCACGTTGCGCGCCATAGAGAGGCGACAATCTGAGATACGAATGAAGAATCCGATAAAAATTCATACGCCCGTCACGAGCATTATCTGTGAAGAACTATGTACCGGTGACAGGGTGCTCCTGAGCGGAAGTATCATCACCGGCAGGGATACGGCGCACAAGAGACTCTTTAAATTGATAGCCGAAGGAAGAGATCTCCCCGTGAAGCTCGACGGCGAGACGATCTTCTACGCGGCCCCCACCCCCCCGAGGCCCGGCCGGATTATAGGGTCCATAGGGCCGACGACAAGCTACCGGATGGATGAATACGCCCCCGATTTGATGCGGTCGGGACTCAGAGGAATGATCGGCAAGGGGAAACGATCTGCCGAGGTCAGAGCTGCCATTATGAAGTATAAGTCCGTATATTTCGGAGCCATGGGAGGAATTGCTGCCCTGATGTCCGCATGCATAAAAAAGGCAGAGGTTATAGCCTACGAGGACCTCGGACCCGAATCAATCATGCGTCTCGAAATAGAAGACTTCCCGTTGATCGTCATAAATGACACAAAGGGCGGGGATCTTTATGAAGATGCCGTGGGTCGTCACGGAATGACCTTGTAATTGTGTCAGAATGAAACCGCCAATCTCGTGTGTAAATTCAGCGTGAAATACATATTGTGGAGGACAGGGAATCGTGAAACGAACCTGCGATAACTGGCAGGATAAACTTCCTGTCGGCAAATCCGGCATTCACCTGTATGAAGAATTTGAGCTTCGCGCCAAAAACGTTTCAACAGAAGTTTTCCACGTAAAAAGAGCGGACGAAGCCGGGAAAATCATTCTCGATATAGTCAAAGAAACGGGGGCAAAGTATGTTGCATCGGTATGGTGTCCGCTTGTTGAAGCATCTGGAATCGTAGATGAACTCAAAGATAATGGAATCATAGTTTACACGGAACAGATCGATATTGCTGAAAATATCGATATCACCGATATGGGAATATCCGGTGTCGAATTCGGAATCGCGGAATGCGGGAGCGTCTGCCAGGACGCGCTGGCTATCGAAACCCGCCTCGTCTCTTCTCTTCCCCCCCTGCACATAGCCTTCATGGAAAGTCGCAATATTGTCCCTGAGATAGGAGACGCTATAGATATCATATCAGGATTCTTTACAGAGGGATATGTAAGCTGGCTTACGGGCCCCAGTCGCACGGCCGACATAGAAAGGGTGCTGACTATCGGCGTCCATGGTCCCGGCAGATTAGTCATCATTGCGGTTGATGAAGGGATGGATGGAGGCGCGGTATAATGTCGAAACGGCGCAACCTGAAAAAAGAGATACATGAAAAACTGAATGATGAAGTATTGAGGGACGCATTAGGGCGTTTTGCGGAGGAATACCCGGTGGCACGTGAAAAGGCCCTTGAAAATATAGAGGATGTTGAGACTCTCCGCGAGAGCCTCAAATCAATGAAACGTGACTCTGTCGAGAGAATCTCAGAATTAGCCGACAGGTTCGAAGAGGAGGCAATAAGGCACGGCGTCAGGGTATTCAGGGCAAAGACGGGGGAGGATCTAAAACAATACATCCTGGATCTCTGTAAAGAACGAGGTGTCGAGTGCATCGTAAAATCGAAATCGATGGCCTCGGAAGAGGTGGAACTCAATCCGGCACTTGAAAAGGCCGGCATCGAGGTCAAGGAAACGGATCTCGGTGAGTGGATTATTTCTCTGGCCGGCCATAGACCCTCCCACATGGTTTTACCTGCCATACATCTGAATCGCTATCAGGTCTCCGAATACTTCTCCCGGGAACTGGACAAATCAATAGATCCTGACATTGCCTTCATGGTTCAGACTACCAGGGTTGCCCTGAGAGAAAGTTTTCTCAATGCTGATATGGGAATAACAGGAGCTAATTTTGGTGTTGCTGAAAATGGAGCCATCGGTCTTGTAACAAATGAGGGGAACGGCAGGCTCGCTACGACACTCCCACGTATTCATGTTGTTATCATAGGATACGAGAAACTCATTCCCACAATGAAAGACGCAACCCCCATTCTACGGCTCCTTCCCAGGAACGCGACAGCCCAACTTATGACAAGCTACATGAGTATAATATCCGGACCGACGCCTATCATGGTTAAAGGGAGTGATGGATGGAAAGAAGATAAAAAGGAGATCCATTATATCCTCCTTGACAATGGAAGACTTACTGCTGCTCATGATGATATCTTTAAGGAGGTATATCAGTGCATACGGTGTGGAGCCTGTCTTAATGTTTGTCCTGTTTATGAACTTGTGGGGGGACATGTATACTCGGGGCATACCTATATGGGGGGGATAGGAACTATCCTATCCGCTTTCACTGGCGGTATGAAGGAATTCGAAGATTTTAACGCGCTGTGCATAGGCTGCCGTAAATGCACCACTGTATGCCCTGGAAAAATAAATATCCCTGATCTAATCGAGGAGATGAGGATACGTTCTGTCAAAGAGAATGGTCTCCCCTTCGCAGTGAGTAAGATATTCGATGTTATGACAAACAGGCGGTTTTTTCACGGTCTTTTGCGTGTGGCGTCTGTCGCACAAAAACCTTTCACATCGGGGGGTCTGGTACGTCACCTCCCACTTTTTCTCGGTGGAATGACCAAAGACCGCAGTCTTCCCGCCATAGCAAAGATTCCGCTTCGTGATCGTATTGGTGACGTAATAAAAAAGATTGAGAAGCCCGCAAAACGTGTCGGTTTTTTCAGCGGCTGCACCATGGATTTTGTTTTCCCGGAAACCGGAGAGAACGTAATCAAGGTTATTCAGGACCTCAATATGGAGGTTGTGTACCCTGAGGGGCAGGGGTGTTGTGGAAAGCCGGTCTCGGCTACCGGAGATGTCGAATATACAAAGAAGCTCGCGATGAACAACATAGAGGCGTTCGAAGATTTCGATGTCGACGTCATCATCTGTGCCTGTCCCACGGGTGTCGAACAAATTCGCGACTACCCCCATCTGTTAGAGGATGATCCGGAATCGAAGGCGCGGGCAAAGAAGATGGCGGACAAAGTGGAAGAGTTTAGTTCATTCGTTGCCCGTGAATATGAAAAGACAGGCCGCCTGGAAAAAGCAGACAAAAAGGTCGATGCGATAAAGGTCACATACCATGATTCATGCCATCTGAAACGTGTGCTGAATATCAGTGAAGAACCCCGGAAACTCTTAGAGTCTCTTGAGGGCTATGAATTGGTGGAGATGAAAGACGCAGACAAGTGTTGCGGCATGTCAGGCGCCTTCGGTGTTCAGCACAGCAACCTGTCAATTCCAATGCTTACGGAGAAGATGGGAAACATCAAGAAGACCGGGGCCGAGATCGTTGCCTGCGCGTGTTCGGGATGCATGGTCCAGCTCCAGGGGGGTGTCGACCAGCAGAGCCCGGACAAAAAGATGAAGCACATAGCAGATATACTTGCTGAAAATATCAAAGATCAAAAAGCGATATAGTGTAAGCCAAAGGAGATGTGTCAATGTTAAGAGAAGAGACGGCAAACAAACTTCGTGAAATTGTGG
>Ga0208900_1000878_pt1 | contig 17472 bp, 17 predicted proteins | sample AntAceMetag02UKK_FD_184763 | JGI IMG/M metagenome (GOLD analysis project Ga0208900, IMG submission 184763) | Saline lake microbial communities from Ace Lake, Antarctica - Antarctic Ace Lake Metagenome 02UKK (SPAdes) (version 2) | ecosystem: Environmental > Aquatic > Non-marine Saline and... | reverse complement strand
TTTTCTGGCCAATGCGGTCGATGCGGCCAATGCGCTGGTTTTTCTTGGCAGGGTTCCATGGCAGCTCAAAGTTTATCAGGGTATCGGCCACCTGCAGGTTCAAGCCTGAGCCACCGGCTTCTGTTGAAAGGAATATTTTATAATGTTTGTTGGTCTCAAATTTCCTGATCAGCTCGCCGCGCATTTTTACTGGAATTTTCCCATTCAGCTCTACAAAGCCAATGTTGTTGTCGCGCAACATTCTTCCAATTAGTTTATGCACCTTCACCCATTCCGAAAAAATAATGATCTTGCCGTCGTTGTTGGCCAAATCCATTTTTTCGAGCAGCATGTATTTGAGCTCATCGAGTTTTGGTGATTCGTTGGTTTCGTCATCAATCAGGTAAGTCGAATCGCAAACCATGCGCATACATGCCAGTAACAACTGAAGTCGCTGAAGGTCGTAGGGTGTGAGGAATTTCTTGTGGAGGATTTGTGCGATGCCCCTGGCGTAGGAAGCATGATAATCGGCCTGTAGCGGAGACAGGTTTACCGGCACATTTATTTGCTGTAAGTTGGGCAACTGGTCGAGGACTTTCCGTTTTTCCCTTCTGATAAGGATTTCGTCCAATTTCTTGTTCAACTTTTGTAGGTCGTAATAGCCATTTATTTTGTTGTGCCGGTCGGGATCGAAAAGGCAGTGCTGGTATGAAAATTCCCATAAAGGTCCAAAGAAATGAGGATCGAGGATACCCATGATCGAGAAGATATCAATCAAACGGTTTTCGATGGGCGTTCCGGTAATCACCAATTTATGATTTGTCTTGATCCTTTTGAGCGAAGATGCCGTTTTGGTTTCGTAATTTTTAGCGCGTTGTGCTTCATCAAGAATCAGGAAATCGAAGCCAGCCTTGCTAATCACAACCTGATCGCGCAAAATGGTTTCGTAGTTTACGATGTAAAAAAAGTAACCTTCCTCGTTGTACTGTTTTACCCGTTCTTCGGGAATACCCTGAATGACCAATGATTTCTCATCCGAAAATTTCTCAATCTCCTTTTTCCATTGTTCTTTAATTGTGGCCGGGCAAACAATCAGGGTTTTCTTAAAACCGAAAACCTGCTTTTTTAGAATTGCAGCACCCATGGCCTGCAAGGTTTTTCCCAGGCCCATTTCGTCGGCAATAATTACTGATTTCCTGAAAAGGGCAAATTCAATCCCCTCTTTTTGGTAATCGAATAATTCAGCTTTGATAAAACTATAATCCGGTTTATGGATTTCTTTGAGCCCCGACAGCATCTCTTTTTCAAAGACAGCCTCCATCTTTTCGCGCACTTCAGGCCTGATGCGGAAAGTATCGAAATTATCGGCAGCTTCAATAAAACCAAGCAAACTGGTAATCTCACTATCCTCAATAAACAATGCCTTTTTAAAATAGCGCGAAATGAGCAACTGCTCTTCAACTGGTAACTTGTGTGGAAAATGCCAGGTAATTTTATAATCGTTCAGGGGGTCGCAATATACTTCAATGAATGGGCAGGTTTTATTCAATCGTCTATACAGCCCCTTGTTTTCTTTTAGTTTCGCAAAAGCGTACATAATGTGCTTGGTCGTCCCCAACTTATTCAACTTCGAATCCATACTATCGCTGTAGCCTGTTTCCTTTTCAAAATCACGCAGGAATACTTTGTATTTCACACCGTTTTCATTGGTAAGGACATGGTCACCATAAATATTCGATGCCCATTTGATACGGTAATCCGCCGAATCGGCTTTGAGCCTGCGTTCTTTCAGCACACGTTTTATCATGCCAGCCCGGCTGTATTTTTTATGTTCCTGGTGTTCCTTAGGATTTAGCAGATGAATTTCGCTTTCTACCTGGAGCAGGCAGGCGTAGGATTTCCTGTCCCATTCAGCCGGCATGTTGCCCACCATCGGAAAAATATGTTCTTCATCATTAACCAAAAGCGCATATTCCTCCGGTTCGTCAGACAATTCGTTGCTCACAATCAATTCAAACTTTGCCGGTGATTGTGTCAAAATTTGGCAATTGCCATTATTAAAAATAATTTCACCAAAGGCCAGTTCGTCTTGCGGAAGTTCCTTTTGTAGCTTTAATTTTTGCGCCTCTATTATTTTCGATAAAGTCATGATGGAATAATATTTAATGTAAAATTTGGATGGCAAAATTAAGACACATAATTATTGCCCAAAACTATCTGTGAAGAAGTTATGAAAATATCTTAACAAAGATAAGATGATGCCAACTAAAAACTGATGCGGGGTGAGTGGGATTAAGAATTAATGTGCATCAACCTCATTTAGCATACAAAACAAATGCTTCAGGTGCTTGTTGATTTTGGCCATGTATTCCTTAACGGCTTTTACAGAGCGAAGCGAACAATAAGTCATTTTTTATTTTTTGAATTTTGTTTGTAGGACAAGAGTGTTATTTTGGTTGCTGATCTTAAGGAATATTTTATATATCTTTGGCAATAAAGGCCAAATATCTACCCCGACACCTTTTCTGCAAATAGATATTGGAAGTATAATAAAAAATAATTAAAAATCTTGTATTATGAAAAAATCAATCTCACCGCTACTATTGATTATTGCTGTATTTTCCTGTGGCAATTTGAAGTCTCAGCCAGTTATCACACAGTTCACACCTTTGCCTACCGAAAAAACGATAAATTGTATTAAAAAAATCTCCGGGACTAATACACTTATTTCTGTGGGTGATGGATCGACTATTATTAGCAGTTATGATGAAGGGGAGACATGGAACATCCAAAACAGTGGTATTTATCTTAACTCTTCATATGACTTCCACGGTGTGCATTTCCTTAATTCAAGCACTGGATTCGTTTGTGGAACTGGAGGTTATGTATATAAAACCATTGATTGTGGCAATTTTTGGAATAAGGTGTATGATGGATATTCAGGCAATAAGCTGTTTGACATTGCATTTTGTAATGATTCATCAGGATTTTGTGTGGGTGAGAATGGTCAATTAAGTCAAACAGAGAATTATGGTGAAAATTGGAACAATGTGCAGCTTAGTTATAGTTTTGATTTCAATGCTATTGATTTTTGTGATGAAAATATCGGGTTTATAGTAGGTGAGTCAGTAAGTGTTGTGTTGAAAACGGAGGATGGTGGGGGATCATGGAATCCTGTAGGTTTATTTCCTGCCTATGTAAATTCTGGACTAAAGGATATTAGTTTTGTAAATGATTCCCATGGGTTCATCATTATGCACGATTTATCGGGATTGTCAAATTCATATGGTAGAATATACAAAACATCAGATAAAGGTGATACATGGTCGGAGGTCTTTACAATAACAGATTACCTGCCCGACTCATTTGATTTTGTTGATGAGGTTAATGGAACTGTATGTTTTCATGGAGTTGTTGATGGTGATGTTAAAGTTTTTTTTACGAATGATGGTGGGATTAGTTGGAATGAGTCGGAAGTTCCTGATGAAGTCTGGCCAAATCTGAATACTATTTGTTGTATTTCCAATGAGGTTGCGGTAAGTGGTGGATATCTGGGGCAGGTTTACAAAACAACTGATGCAGGGTTAACCTGGGAGGCAGAATTCGAGAGATCAATTTTTGGTAATATTCTCGCCATGGAGTTTTTAAATACTTCAGAAGGCTTTATCTTGGCCGATAATGAATTTGAAAATAATACCAATCTCTATAAGACAACTGATGGTGGACGAAATTGGATCAGAATCTCTGTGGTTGAAATCGAATCAATCGATTTTGTTAATACAGAAATTGGTTTTGGCTCCATTTACAACAATGGAATCAAAGTATATAAAACTACTGATGGTGGTTATAATTGGATTGAAATAGAAACAGTCCCAGGGTATTCAGCTGTGGACACAAGGATTAAGTTTTATGATGAAATGTCCGGTCTTATGTCTTGCACGAGGGGCCTGTATTAGCAACTTCAGATGGTGGATATAGTTGGGAAGCTGTAGGCCCTGGTGACCATTACTCATGGCACATAACTTTTAAAAATGCAAATGAGGTTTTTCTGACTGGTTGGAATTCTAATACTTACGAAACACTTTTAAAGAAAAGTAATGATGGTGGTTATACATGGAATACCTTTACGTTGGGGGAATACGGTCATGGCTATCATATGGCATTTGCTGATGAGAACCTGGCTTTTATTGCCGTATTAGACCCCGTTATTTTGAAATCAATAAATGGTGGTGATTCCTGGTATGAGGTTCCAATAAATACTTTTGATAATATGGGCATTTATAGTTTTTCATTTCCATCTTCAGAAATCGGATATGCTGCCAACTCTCGTAAGCTGATGAAAACCACTGATAGTGGTGAGACCTGGGAAGAGGTATCTGTATTCCCGATGAATGCAAGTTATAGTAATATCATTCATTTTTTTGCTGAAGATGTTGGTTGGATGGCTGGATACAAAGGCCTTCTAAAAAAAGTAACATCCTCAACCCCTCAATATAATCCTGTTGTAAATTTTGACTTAGATACATCATATATTCAGGGTACGACACAGTTTTCGCTTTCCTGGGATGTCCCCGATACAACTAATTCTGCCCATTTATCAGGATTCAATATCTATCGAAACGATACCTTGTTGACTTCAGTTGCTGCTGATGTTTTCACCTACAGCGAATCGTTGCCACATTGGCAAGGGTTTGATGAAATCTGTTATTACGTTACTGCCGGGTATATAAACCCTGTGGGCGAATCATTGCCTACGGAGAAATTGTGTGGCGATTTTTTAACAGGAATTCACGAACAACAAACTGCTAATGAACAATTTTGTTTAACGTGTTTCCCAAATCCTGGGGATGGAAATATAATAATCTCTTTTGAGTTTCCTGAGCAGCATAAAAATGGAACAATAAGTATATGGGATAGTAATGGTAATCACGTTTTAAGTGTTCTTGTAGATTCAAGAAAAACAAAGGTTGTTGTATGCGAAGAAGATCTAAAGCCAGGAATTTATTTTTACCAACTAAAAACTGGTGGCGGGGTGAGTGGGATAAAGAAAATGATTAAAATTTAGGATAGAAAACCTGCAAATCAACTTACCATAGTGAAGCCTTTTTCAATGCCTCTTTGATATTGGAATCTTTTTTGGCCATTTCTTTTAAAGCCTCAAGCGTTTTATCTTGCTGTTGTTTTAAGGGTGTAAGCATTGTACGCCTGTCCCAAATATTGAAACCAAGCAAAAACAACAAGACACCAAATATTAAACTGAAGCCCATGTAAAGAAGTGCTTGCTGGTCATCAATACGTTGGTGGACACTATCAATTTTTGTATCAACTTCACTTCGTAGGCTGTTCATCTCAAAGCGAATAGATTGAACTTCCGCCTCCACACGTATCAAACGGTCGCGGTCGGCAAGCGTGTAGGGTATCGCATCCTGCTGTGCAAATAAACCCGTGAATAGGCTTAACGAGATGATTATGGTGATAATGCGCTTCATGAATTTAAGTTTCAAAAATCAAAAATACAAAATAGTATTACAATACCTATAAAAATATCCAATTTTATTATCTTTGTTTATTGCTAAATAAACAAAAAATTATGGGCCCAAAAAATACTTTACTACTGTTGTTTGCCACAATCCATTTCTTCGGATTTGGCCAACCTGCCTGGGAACTGGTAACGCCCACGCCACAGGAAAATCATATAAATGATGTGGTAACAATTCCCGGGACAAATAAGGTAATCGCGGTTGCTGACGGGGCATCAATAATGATTTCGGAAGACCAGGGCGAAACATGGCAAATCAGCATTAACCCCGGTGGCTTGACAAATGAATCCAACTTAAAACATGTTTATTTTTATAATTCGTCACTTGGTTTTGCTGCAGGTTATCACTGGAATTATACTACAAGGGCACATGTGTATTATACATTAAAAACAACTGATGGAGGCCTTAGTTGGGAAGAAGTCACAAACTTTCCGGGAAAGGGTAATATAAACGTCAATGGCTTTTATTTTGTAAACGGGCAAACGGGATTTATCATTTCGGGCTCTGGCCGCCTGTTAAAATCTGTCGATTCCGGGGAAAGTTGGTACGACCTTGAAACGGGGGTTACTTTTACACTTAAGGCCATTGATTTTTGTAACGATTCAACAGGGTATATAGTGGGGAATGCTACGGAAATGCTAAAAACTACTGACTATGGGAATACATGGTCGATTGTTGATTTCATTTCCCCGATTACTGATTACGGGCTTGCTGATATTATATTTGTTGATAACACGATTGGATATGTTGCCAACACAAATGGGACCATCCTGAAAACAAGCAATGCAGGGCTATCATGGGGTGTGGTGTTCGAAAATCAATACATCAAAGCCCTGGCAATTGATTTTTATGATGAAAACCATGGCATGGCAATATGCTTTAAATCCCCGTTAAACAGTTGCATTATTTCTACTAATGATGGTTGGCTTACCTGGGATGAGTGTGCATTGCCCATATTTCAGGATTTAAGTTATTCGGTTTGTTGCCTGGATGCTGCAAACTTCCTGTTTTGCGGTATGTATGGAATGATCTATAAATCTTCTGACGGGGGAAATGCCTGGGGGCAAAAGTTTGAAAGGACATTCTGGGGAGATATTTTTCAGGTTCAGTATTTGGATGAAAATACAATTTTTTGTCTTGTGTCCAACAGGTTAGATTATAGTAACAAGGCATCACATTTACACAAATCTATTGATGGTGGTGAGACTTTTGACCAAATTGCCAGCATATCGGTTTATGAGCAATATGATGAAACCCCTGCTGCATTTCATTTTGTTGACCAGGATATTGGATTTATAACTTATTATGATAATGAGGATTTATTGACTGTTTTGCGGACCGATGATGATGGGGATACATGGACGGAAATTACCTCGGGGAACTATGATGGTAAACCTTTTGCCATGCAGTTTTATGACGGACAAAATGGTTTGATAACCGGAAACCATTTCATTCTTAAAACAGATGATGGCGGATATACCTGGCAGGAAGTTTATTATAATAATTGGGATGCTTTTTACATTTTAGATATTCATTTCTTTAACGCAGATGAAATATTGGTCGCGGGTGGCGGTGTATATACTTCCACAATCCTGATGACCAGCCACGATGCCGGGCAAACATGGGAAGACATGCCAATAGGGGTATATGGGCCAATTGATGACATTGAAGTTATCAATAATAGTGTATATCTTGCTTGCGATGACAATGTGATCCTGAAATCTCCTGATGGTGGAAACACCTGGCAATACACACAGGTCATTTCACCAAACAGCATCGACTTCCATGCCATCAACTTTCCAACAGAGGATATTGGGTATGCCCTTGGGAGTGGCCCTTTTGAAACAATGGTTAAAACTACTGATGGTGGTTCCACCTGGAACGTCATCCATACGGGCGTTTCTGCCGGATTGAACGCGGTTCATTTTTTTGATGACCTCAGCGGTGTTGTTTACGGGGAAAAAGGCATAGTTTTAAAAACTTATACCGGAGGCACGACATCAATTGGGGAACATGATCCGGTTGAGCGTGTAAAACATTTTTTGGTGTATCCCAATCCTTTCACCGAAAATTTTAAAGTCAATTATCAACTTCCTTCAAATACAAATAAATGCCAGGTTGAAATACTTGACCAAAATGGAAAAAGTGTTTTCCGCTGTTCGGTACAAAACCCAACAGGCATTATTGATATTCCTGGTAATAACCTGAAACCGGGGATTTACATCATTGTTTTTAAAACAGAGAAGGTATGTATCGAAGCACAAAAGATAGTCAGGTTACCATAATTTGCCAGCCATGAAAAGAAATATAACTTTTAAACAGGTAGCGGTTTTTATTATTTTTCAACTATCAATGCCCGTGATTGGACAGGTAAATTTCCAATATTCAGGAAATGATATTCCATTCAACGAAAATGAAACCATCACCGATATTAAAGCTACTGACCTTAACAATGATGGCACCGATGAACTTATTTTTTTAACTTCACCGGGTGTACAGTTTTACGCTTATCGGTGGTTCGGCGATCACTTCCAAAATATCTGGTATAATTATCTGGCTTATAGCGCCACTGCTTATGGAATGCAGTTGACCGATTTCGATAATGATGGCTTAACCGATTTCCTTGTATCATGGTGGGGGCCCGACACCTATTTATCGTTTATTAAAAACTATGGTGATATTTTTGTCGACCAGGGAGTATTGGCCCCGTATTGCCCCACCGGGGATTTTATTGCCCAGGATCTTGATGGCGATTCCCTTGTTGACCTTGCCATTGGAAGTGTGTACTCAAATAGTGGGTATTCTGTTTTGTTTTTTAAGCACGATTCAGTTAACCAATCTGTCCAGTACATGGGTTTATTGCCCAATGGTGTGAATGGCAGCAATCGGGTAAAACCTATAAATATTAATGGGGATGATAAAATGGACATCATCGCTGTGGAAGCATATTCAGGGATTCTATATACCTATCGTAACGAAAAAGAATTTAATTTTACCCGGACATATATACATACATTCCACAATAAGGTGCCACTTGTAGAACCAGCCGATTTTAACAATGATGGGCTTGACGATTTTGTTGCCGCCGAATTTGACTCCAAACTTCAGTTTTTTATCAACGAAGGGGAGGGTGAGTTTAATATGATTCATTGGGGTTCGGCAGATGAAAAATGGACAGAAGTTGAAGCCTTCGATGTTAATATGGATGGTTTAATGGATATAATTGCCATGTCATCAAATTGCAATATCTATTTTTTTAAAAACATGGATAATTTTAACTTCGAAGAGATGATTTATCCCAATACGGATACCTTAGCGTATGATTTGACTTTGGGTGATTTTGATGGCAACGGGGCAATTGACTTGGTATATGGCAGAAATCCGGCACATGTTGTATTTAATGTAATGAATTATTTTATTCCGGTTTCGATTGATGAAAGCCTGAAATTGAATAGCAAGGAAATCTCTATTTCTCAGAATATCCCAAATCCGTTTACAGATTTTACAACAATCGAATTGGAAATGGATAAGGGGAAAACCGGAGAACTGCTCATTTTTGAACAATGCGGGAAGGTGGTTTTCAAATCAAGAATAATACACACGCAAAAGAAAATTAGTATTTCAGGTGAACTGTTAAAACCAGGAATTTATTTCTACCAACTAAAAACTGATGATGGAGTGAGCGGGATTAAGAAAATGATTAAGCTTTAATGCGCATCCACCTCATTCAGCATATAAAAAAGATGCTTCATGTGCTTGTTGATTTCACCCATATACTCTTTTACGGCCTTTACTGAACCCGGAAGCGCGAACAACAAAGTCTTTTCGTTTACCCCTGCCACAGCACGACTTACTAAAGCTGCTGGTTTTTCGATGCCGAATTTCCACCGGATCATTTCTATAATGCCGGGGATTTCTTTTTTTACGAATTCATGCATCACTTCTGGCGTAATATCGCGTGGCCCGATGCCTGTACCGCCCGTGGTGATCACAATGTCGTATTTAAGCTGAATTGAGTCTTGCAACAATTTTCGCAACTTCATCTTATCGTCAGGGATGACAGTGTTTTCGGTTTTCAATCGCCAGCCCATTTTTTGAAACTGCCTTGTTAGATCTTCAGTTACACTAGGGCCACTAAGGTCTTCGTAAATGCCTTTGCTGGCACGGTCGCTCAGGGTAATAATCCGGGCTTTGAAAACTTTCGGGATGTATTCCATCTCATCACCAGCCTTCAGCATACCGCCACTTTTTACTTTGCAAAAAATCCCTTTTCGTGGCATCACGTAATTGCCCGGCTCTCGAAACTCATCATGGAAAGGTTTGCCTTTTTGGGTAACTTCCAATTCAACGTCGCCAGCCTTGAAAGTATCAAAGATCATCGCATCCAGTTTTCCGTCTGTTTCAAAAGTGATGTTCTCGGCAAACTGACCGAAATCCAATTCCTTGGCCCCGGTGATCTTGTAAAATCGTTCTGCCTCCGAATTGTCAAACAGGCTTACCTGCCGACTTGTCCCGGCATGGGCATCACCTTCAACACCAGTTTCGGTAAGGATGAGTTGATCAACGGGAAATTTCCTGCCACGTTTGGCGGCAGCGTTTACTGAAAGGATTTTTATTTTTTGTTTCATATCCTTTTGATTTCGGGTAAGCTTAAATTTTGAACCAACATGAACTTTTTACTTATATTAAATCTGGCTAATTTTATTCGTCAAAATGTCCGTAGGACATTCATAATTGTAAAAGAATCTTAAGGTAGCTGAATTGACAACATCGTAGATGTTGCATATTATTCCAATCATTTACAAGAATACTACTCCCTAATTTATGAATCCTCTACGAGGATTTTCTTAACCATGTTAAGCAATGATTACAAATATTTAAGCTCTACGAGCTTAGGTAATTTAGTTGATAGGAATATACTTTATCTCATCCCCCGCTTTAACTTCGCCCTGCTTAACAACTTTTGCAAAAATCCCCTCCTTTGGCATCACACAATTGCCCACTTCATTAAAAATGGCACAGCCGGTTCCGTGACATTTCTTTCCGATTTGGGTAACCTCTAATTCTGTATCTCCAATAACCAATCTGTCTCCGGGAGTAGTTTCATAAAGCGTAATTCCTTCGGTTGTGATGTTTTCAGCAAACTCGCCCCAGTTTACTTTTCGTTCGGTCTGGGAACTCCATTTTTCGATGCTCTCTTTTGCCAGGAGGCTAACCTGCCTGTGCCAGTCACCTGCATGGGCATCACCTTCAACACCTTTCTTATTCAGTGTAATTTGAGGGACAGGTTCCTTAATGGTGCCTTTTTTAATGGAAATATTTGTGCTTATTACTTTTATCGTCATTGTATTATATTTGAAGGCGCAAAGATAGCTTGTTTGGATAATTAGGCTGTTCAATTCAAAAAAACAATTGTTAGCGGCACAATATGAAAAATAGAAATAGTATTGGTGTCAGATGGAAGTTGTGTGTCCCTTCAAAAGCAACTTATGGAATTGGCCCACTTGAAGATTATCAGATCTTCAATCTTGAAGATGACATTGCAGGGCAAAACGACCTCTCTGCTGAGTTTCCTGAAATTATAAAACAACTGATAAAGGATGGGGGAGGGGTCGGAAAATGCAATAATGGAAAACAGGCCAATAAATATCTTTGACTAATTTTGGCCTTTAAATTACCGAATCATGAGAATAAACCTTGAAATTGATGATGCGTTAATCAATAAAGCAATTCATTTGAGTGGATTAAACTCAATTAGCGATATTGTTGAGGAAGCTTTAATGGCCTATATACAAATGAATAACCAGGAAAAAATTCGAGATTTGCGTGGTAAAATCCGGTGGGAGGGAGATTTGGGGGCAATGCGGACAGACAATAAGATTTAGGTGTAAAGCAAAATTCAAATTATTAGTTAAAGCTCATTTCGATAAATGATTATTTTGATTCATATTTGGGCTAAAGCCCAAGTAAACACCAATCTGAATTACCACGGGCTTAAGCCCGTGGTAATTGATAAACAGCGTGTTAATGGGCTTTAGCCCAAAGCCTTTACTTTTTGGAATTGACCCAAAGTATAAAAGTGTAACACGGATGACTCTGATTATGCAGTTCATCGCTGAAAAGGAAAAGAAAATCACAAAGAATAAATACTGGCCTAACTATGCAACATAAAAGAATTGAATTTTGGACTTTCTTTCTGGTTTCTGTGGTTTTTTTATCGGTTTTTTCTGCGTGTAATTCTGAAAAAGAAAATAGCAAACCCAACATCATCCTCATCCTTGCCGACGATCTCGGTTACAATGAACTGGGTTGTTATGGGCAGGAACTCATCGAAACACCCAACATCGATAAACTTGCCAGGAAAGGGATGCGCTTTACACAGTTTTATAGTGGTTCGCCGGTTTGTGCGCCCTCGCGCTGTGCCTTGCTCACTGGAAAGCATCCCGGCCATATGTACGTTCGCGGTAATGACGAGTGGAGCGAGCGTGGCGATGTTTGGAGCTATGAATCCATGAACGCTGATCCCAATCTCGAAGGACAGCGGCCTTTACCAGATACAACTTTTACAATCGGAAAAATGCTGCAGCATAATGGATACAAAACTGCTGTTGTTGGGAAATGGGGACTGGGTTCTCCAACAAGCAAAAGCACACCCAACGACATGGGTTTCGATTTCTTTTATGGTTACAATTGCCAGCGCCAGGCACATACCTATTATCCGATGCACCTCTGGAAAAACAGGGAAAAGGATACCCTCGATAACAAGTCCGTAGCTCCCCATCAAAAACTGCCCGTAGGTATCGATCCCTACAACCCGGAAAGCTATGCTGATTTTCAACTCAATGATTATGCCCCTGAACTAATGCTCCATGAAACACTCAACTTTATGGAGGAGAATAAGGATAATCCATTTTTTGTTTATTTCGCCACGCCCATTCCTCATGTTGCGCTTCAGGTGCCGCAAAAGTGGGTAGATTACTATCATGAAAAAATTGGTGATGAGGAACCTTATGTTGGTGGAAGTTATTTTCCTTGTAGGTATCCCCGGGCAACCTATGCTGCAATGATCTCATACCTCGATGAGCAGGTGGGCGCTATGGTGAAGAAATTAAAAGAGTTGGGGGAATACGAAAACACCATTATCATGTTCACCAGCGATAATGGCCCAACTTATGCTGGTGGTGCCGATACAAAGTATTTTAAAAGTGCCTTTCCATTTAGCGAAGAACGTGGCCGGGCTAAAGGCAGTATCTACGAAGGTGGGCTAAGAGTGCCAATGATTGTTTCCTGGCCCGGAAAAGTTCAGCCAAACTCGCAGTCTGATCATATGTCAGCCTTTTGGGATTTTATGCCAAGCTTGGCAGAATTGTCGGGAGGGAAGGATGATATTCAAAGTGATGGAATAAGTATTTTATCTGAAATTAGTGGAAACCCGGATGATCAGGTCAATCATGATTTTTTGTATTGGGAGTACAATGGTGGGCAGGCAGTGAGAAAAGGAAATTGGAAAGCTATCCGTAAGGATGCCAAAGATCCGGGGTGTGAAGTGCTTTTGTTTGATTTGGAAACTGATCCAAGTGAGTTACAGGATGTATCCTCGGAAAATGAAGCGGTTGTTGCCGAAATGAAAACCATCATGAATCAATCGCATCAACCTTGCGAAGATGAGTGGCAGCAAGAATGGAACCTGGTTCCGGCTGTCATCGACGAATAGATTTTGAAAAAGATTTTCTAATCAAACAATCAAACATGGGGTTTGAATGTTTCTAATTTGTAATATTACAAATCAAAATTTTATAAAGTGGGAGGAGTATGAGTATTGAGAACATAAACGAAGGTATCCAAAATTTTGGGGAAGACAAAAAAATTGAGTTTCCTGTAAGTTACACTGTAAAAGCAATTTTTAACTCAGAAACTGGTAAAGAGGTTTTGCAAAGAAATATGGAATTGGTGCTTGAAGAGGCCAAAGTGGCGTATTCAAATTTTCAGTTCAGGGAAAGTGGAAAGGGCAATTACGTCACCGTTAATGTGGATATTACGCTCAGTGATGAGGAACAATTTAAGGGCTTTTATAAACAGCTTAAATTGTTGCCCGGATTGAAGTGGGCGGTGTAGTTTTTGGGAAAGGTATAAGGTGTTGGGTATAGGGAGTATAAGGGGAATGGGGTGTATAGGGGAAATTGGGTTCATAGAGGGGATAGGGTGAATGAAGGATAGTTTGAAGTTTTATGATAAGTTATTTCAACCCTTAAGGGCTTGTACTTTTGACAAAAACATTTTTGAGTAACAACAAACTTCGAACGGATAGCAGCGACGTGGAAAAAATGGGAACCTCGGTCTGATTATTTGCTTGATACTGATATATAAATAATGATAAAACTACTATACCTCATGTTGGGAGGAGCAATCGGAACGGTACTGCGTTACTGGATTTCGGGTTTACCTCATAAGATATATGACGGCTCTTTTCCATGGGGAACCCTCGTGGTGAACCTTGCAGGCTCTTTCCTTATTGGTCTGTTTTGGGGCCTGATGGGACGTGAAAATATCGCCACTCATGTCCGGGCATTTTTATTTATCGGGCTGTTTGGGAGTTTTACAACTTTTTCCACATTTGCTTTCGAAAGCCTGAACCTAATCCGTGATGGAAATGTTAAATTTGCCATAGTCAATATGCTGGCAAGTAACATATTGGGAGTGTTGCTTGTGTTTGCAGGGTTTATGATCGCCAGGATGATTTTAAATTATAAAATTTAAGCCTTATGTGCATCGAAAAAATGGAAGTTAAATTGCGGGTTTACGTTGGTGAATCTGATACCTGGAAAGGAGAAAACCTTTATGCAGCCATAGTGCAAAAGGCAAAGGAAATGAATTTGGCAGGGGCATCGGTGTTTCGGGGAATTATGGGTTTTGGCGCCAACAGCCACATCCATTCCACAAAAATTCTAAGGTTATCAGATGAATTACCAGTCCTCATAGAGATTGTGGACACACAGGAAAATATTGATAGGTTTTTGCCTTTTCTCGAAGAGGTAATCCAACAGGGAATGGTAACCCAGGAAAAAATCAATGTTAAACTTTATAGAATGAATAAAGGGAATTAAACAATTTCCTGTTTATCCTGATCCCAATACACCTTTCTATTTTCACGGTAAGCGATAGTGCCCATATGGGCTGTCATGGCTTCCTCAAATCCAATATCAACATTGCAAGTGGGCTGCTCTCCGGTGCGGATGCAGTCGAGCCAGTCTTTAATATGCAGATGCGAAGTGTCCACCCTTTTGCCGCCACGATAGGTGTAAAGCAATCCCCTGCCTGCAAAATATTGCTCAGTTGGCGAGGTTATGGCGTCAACCTGTTTCATTCCAGGTGTGAATGAGTAAATGGGGATTTTCGGATCAATTAAATGATCTTTGATTTTCTCCTTGTATTTTGTTGATCCGGTATCGGCATAGATTTGCAAATTTCCACCAACTTCCATATAGGCATCATGACCCATAATCCTTTTGCCACGGTGCATATTGCTGGCCAGTGATGCACTGTAGATCATAGTCAGGTCTTTGTCAGGAAACTCAAAAGCCTGCTGGAGTACATCGGGGACCGTTCTGCCATCCTTGAAAAAGTAAATGCCACCAGAGGAAACCGCCGAGTGTGGGATCCCCAATCCAAGTATCTGGTTCATGGCGTCATACTCATGTGTAAAAAGGTCTCCGGAGAGTCCGGTGCTGTAATCCCACCAGCATCTCCATCTGAAAAAACGTTCGAGGCTGAAAGGATGTGCAGGTGCCGGGCCGATAAATTGTTCCCAGTCGATATTATTTGGTCCGGCTTCTTCGTCGATATGATAGACCCAGGCGCCGCCGGGACTATTCCTGTTGGTGGTAACTTCTATCAGGTTTACTTTTCCAAGGATTCCTTTCTCATATGCTTCTTTGGCCTTAAAGTGGCTCTCGGTCTGCCGGTTTTGATGACCCAACTGAAATGCAATGTTATTTTCTTTTACAGCCTTAACCACTTCGTAGGTTTCCGGAACAGTCCAGGTCATTGGCTTTTCGCAATAAACGTGCTTGCCTGCTTTGGCTGCAGCTATTGTGATAGTTCCGTGCCAGTGGTCGGGTGTGGCAATGATAACAGCATCGATGTCGTCAGCAGCAAGTAGTTCCTGGTAAGTGTTATATCTTTTAGGTTCGGAAGCCAATTCACCACTTGATCCGCTACGCTTTGTATTGGCACAAATTTCCTGGGCTTTTTTGGCGTTGATATCGTATATGTCACAGATTCCGTTCACCTCAATGTTCAGGTCTTCCTGTTCCAAAAACTCCTTGTATCGCCTATCGGCACTATTTTCTGATGCCGCTTCAATCCACGCATCAATTGTTTTGGGATGCACAAAACCAGCCGACCTTAACAGATAAGTCCCTCTCCCTCCGGTGCCGATAATCCCCAGCCTGATTAACTTTCCATTAGAAACCGATCGTGTTAATAGCGGATTTGATTCATCAAGTTTCACTTCCTCCCTAATGGCTTTTTTCATCAGGTCGTCATATTTATTTTTTCTGTACCAACTATAAGCGAGTGCTCCTACTACCGGCACTGTTGCCAATGCTTTGAGGGCATCTCTTCTTCCTGGTTTCTTATTCTCTTCCATGCTTAGTTTTGCTTTTTTCTAAAAATTAATCTGTCAATACCAATTCTTTTGCTTGTCGGAAAAACCAGTAAAACGATCAATGCTGACAATTCGATTAATATTTTATTTACGATCAGATAGCTTCCCTCGGTAAGTATCGAGTATTTTATTCCTACAAAAGGTGGATGTGATAAATAGTACATTACCAATAAAATTATTCCCGACCAGGTGGCTACCCTGCAAAACATTCCCAGGATGAGTCCCAGTCCGATGGCAATTAATCCCCAAATGTTGAAGAAATCTACTATTTCGAGGGTAAGAGGGTTGGACGCCAGGTTGAAGAAAAAGTCTTTCATGAAATCACCGGAATCGAGAAGGTAACCCACACTCGACCAATTTGGGTTGGTCAATTTAGCAAGCCCTTCATACAGGAAATGCCAGCCTATCATTACCCTGAGCACTACCAGCCAGAATAGCTGGTTTTTAGAATATTTCATTGTTTTCTAATTTTTCGAGTTAGGTTTAATTAAACTTATTTTTTCCGCTTATTTCGCAGATAAGTGTTGAGTTAAGTTCGCGAAAATCTGATTTATCTGTGGGAAGTTTCACCAAAGAAAGTATTGATTGATTTTTTGTGTCTATTTAGCTGGTTTAGAAATGAAGTGAATCTTTCGTTTAAATAGTTTCAATTGTGTCATTTGGCTTCGCTATCATTAATTGTTATTTACGTTTTGCGTGTCATTTTATTTGAAAAAAAATGACTACGAATGACCATCAATGACAATAAATGACTTTCAATTGGAAAAAGGTTTTCGTTTTAATAAATCTCTCAACCATCAAAACAATTACGATTTTTTTATCTAAAGCTCGCGTATAAAAATATTGCGCCATTTTACTTTCACCCCACCGCCATCATGTATCTGAAGTGCAATTTTCCCGACAGCCTCTCCAATTTTTTCATCTGTTAAATCAGTCATCATTTCGTTATTTAGCCAGGTAATTACCCTGTCGCCTTCAACTTTTATAATCATTTCATTCCACTCTCCTTCTTTCAGGATGTGTTCCCTGTCGTCGGGGATTTGGTAGAGCCAGCCCCTGCCGTATGATTCGTAAATTCCACCGCTATCGTTGCCCTTGGGTGCTACTTCTACCTGCCAGCCAGCTATTTTTGTACCTTCAATGGAAGACCTGAAAAAAACACCGCTGTTGCCATTGGTCTCTTGCTTGAATTCAAGGTGGAGTATAAAATCTTTGTATGGTTTTTCGCTGGCAAGATATCCGTATTGTTTATCTGGGCCACTTTCGCATATCAGTTCTCCTTTTTTT
>Ga0208900_1000875_pt1 | contig 17504 bp, 12 predicted proteins | sample AntAceMetag02UKK_FD_184763 | JGI IMG/M metagenome (GOLD analysis project Ga0208900, IMG submission 184763) | Saline lake microbial communities from Ace Lake, Antarctica - Antarctic Ace Lake Metagenome 02UKK (SPAdes) (version 2) | ecosystem: Environmental > Aquatic > Non-marine Saline and... | reverse complement strand
GTTTTGGCGCTCTTCTGATCCCTTCTTCAAAATCCGGCATAGGGGGAAACTGTGTAAAAATTTCATCCATTTTAACGGTCATTGCATTTGAAATATCTATATTTTTCATCCTGTTTGTTTCTCCTTTCTTTTATTTAATTTGGCATATGATTTGGCATAAAATTTGGGTATAGAATTTACGAAACTATTATTCGGGATAACCGCATACAGGTATTTTCCCCGGACCCGTTTTCCTTAATTTCCATGAGTTTAAATTTATTTTTCTGAAACCTTTTCAAAAGGCCTGAATTATTAATGTCTATTTTGGAGCTAATGCAAGTCACCCTTCTTTTTTCCAGTTCATGGACCATCTTGTCCAATAACATCTGGACGATATGGTCAGAACCCCGGCTTTTATCAACCATCAGTGTTAATTCAGACCGGGTTAATTCCGACAGGGTTAATTCCGACTGGGTTAATTCCGACTGGGTTAATTCCGAATCATGAGTTTCAGGGTCCTTTTTGGGATTCAAGGTTGCAACGCAGGCACCGATCATCACTCCCTGGTGGACCGCCAGAAAAACAACGGTATCCTGGTTTTCAAGAACCGCCTGTCGGGTATGATTGATCCAGTTGATATTTTCAGGCATTGCCTCTGGATTTTCTGAAATCCAGTCCAAAACCAGTGCCATAAAAGTTTCATGAAACGCATCTGTGTATTCAATGATTTCAATTTTTTCTAAAACCTGATTCAAGCACAGCTTTTTTTGAACCAGGCCGACCAGGTTGATGCCTGACATCCCCTCTTCCAGGTCATCCAGAAGCCCAAGAATTTTGGGCCCGCCAGGATCGACCCGATCCATATCCACCATACTTTCCTGGAGTGCATGCCATATCGGCTTGATTTGGGCCAGTTTTTCCCTTCCCTGGACCGTGAGGGTCACGGTTTTAATACGTTTATCTTCACAGACCTTAGATATCTGAACAAACCCCTTTTTCTTCAGGGATGTCACCATCTGACTGGCACCTGAATGGGTAATTTCCAACTGCCTGGCAATGTATGAAATGGTTACCTCATTTTGGCTGTCAAGCAGATAAAAAACCGGGAACCAGGAGATTTCAAAACTGATATTTTCCGCTTTATAGATCTCTGAAAGATCTGTAAAAAATTTATCACTCAATCTTTTTAACCGTGTGCCGAGAAACAAGGCCCCTGTTTTTTTATAAACAGACACATTAACCCTTTAGTTAATTAATTATATAAGTACTTACATAATAACCTATAAAACCAAAGTCTATTTTTGTCAAGTTGTTTTTGAATTATGAAAAAAAATTGACCTAAGAAGTTGATTTTAAGAATTTTTCATTCAAGATAAAGCATAATTTCGGTATGGGCGGGGTGCGATGGCTGTTGATTGATTCGTTTTCAAGAGGCTCTAACTCCGGTCCAATAAACGCAAGGTGGCATCATGAATTTTTTTGAAATAATTGGGGTTCCATAATCTTTTTTGGCCTGGGTCTTTAAAATACCACTGAACACCGTTTATTTTCAGCCGAAACCCCATATAGATAGATAAAGTTGTCTCCCCAAGGACATGAACACGTATCCCATAATTCATCTATTCTTGAAAATCAGGATCCAGTATCAACCCGATTTTCCACGGCGTGACACATCTTTCGTTTTTCTCTTGCCAGCTCGGCTGTTTTGAATTATAAATCTCAATTTGGCACCTGACGTTGGTAATATCTGTCAGCAGTTAAGTTAAAAACAGGCATGGAGTCGGAAGGAAAACAGGGCCGAGGTCAGCCGTCAACCCTTCCGGTTTCTTACGAACCGGACCTGTCACGAGGAGAAACATGGCAACAAAAACCTACACTGCATTCTTTCCGGATGGCAAAAAAGTCGATGTAAACACCGGAACCTTTGATATAAAAACCGACCAGTCCAGGGAAAACGGTGGCGATGAAACCGCGCCGGAACCCTTTGCCCTGTTTCAGGCCTCCATCGTTACCTGCGCCGGAATCTATGCCAAATCGTTCTGCATCACCCGAGATATCCCGACGGACAGTATGCGACTGACCCAGGATATTTTCCGCAACCAGACCACCGGGCTAATCGAATCGGTCAATATGGTGCTCCACGTCGACGGTGACTTCCCTGAAAAATACGACAAGGCCGTTCTCAAATCCATGAATGCCTGCTCCGTCAAAAAACAGCTCCGGGACGAGATCGAATTTTCCGTCTCCATTCAGCGGGACTGACAGCGCACCATCACCATTGAACCCTTCAGCCTGACTGGTTATCATGTTCCCCCTGATGTTTGCCGTGGAGTTCGGCGCCAGTGGGGGGTGGATTCATTTCTCTGCCGGTTCTGCTGATATAGAAGTATTTCTTCCCCTGCTAATCCCAGCGGATATGCATTCCGGTTTGTGGCAGAATTTTTGTCGTTTTAACTGGCGGGGTCCTGCTGGGTTAGGCGGGGTATGAACTCGCAACAAAAAACCTGGCAACATAATGGAGAGCAAATGGATTTTTGCTCATACTTCCGGGAAAGAATTTTTTAAATCTGCCAAAATGTGATATATATATTATTAACCGTAATATGGAAGAATGTTTTATGATGCTGTTTCTGGCTCATATATTGTAATCTGAGTATGCTGTTTTATAAAATTTTAAAATGGAAAATAAGGTTCTCCACCCTGTTTATCAATATCAACAGATACTCCAATCAGTTCAACACCAGTATCAGAGTCTGAGGTTAAATTTTTCGCCCATACCACGACTATATATTTACCAGCAGAATCAAAAGTAAAGGTAGCATTGTTTCCAGTTTGATATTCAGTGCTTGTCATACTTTTCCAATTATGACCATCATAGGCTTCAGTTCCGTATCCCCCATGATATGAAAATCTGTAATTAGCTGTATCACTGCAGCTATTAGAAGAATCCATGGTGAATGTCACAGGAGATCCAACTTCTCTCGTACCTGAAATTGTCAGGCTATGGATGTCTATTTTGCAAATATCGTCATTGTACACTCCATCCATGATGTTGATTGATAATCCAATAATTTCCACGCCTGTATTAGAATCGGTAATGGCATTCTTTGACCAAACTACAACAATATATTTTCCTGTTTTATCAAAGGTATAAGTACAGCTATTCTCTGTTGTATACTCGGTGGAAGTCATGCTTGACCATTGCGTACCATCATAACCAGAAGTGCCATAATCTGGGTGCACAGAGAATCTGTACTGTGTTGAGCTGTTACAACTGTTTTGCGCATCCATTGTGAAAGTAACAGGATTACCAACTGTTCTTGAACCAGACACTGTTATGCTGTTGTTGTTTATTTTGCAGATATCTTCGTCGATTTCTCCATCACAATCATTGTCGATACCATCTGCTATTTCTGTTGCACCAGGATATGCAGATGCATCATTATCGTTGCAATCGGTGTTGTTTAAGACGTACCCTGATGGTTGAGAAGAGGCTTGAATTGAAATGTTGGGGTCTCCATAGCCATCACTATCCTCATCGAAATGCCAGATTGCTGGATTTGATTTAGTGTATGTTTCATTTTCAAACAACACGACATCTACGCCCGTTGCCATATTACTGTAGCTTTTTTCTTTTAACCCGATTAAGTCTATATCTCCATCTCTATCAAAATCAATTGGTGAAAGATAGCTCCCACCTGGACCATTAGAACCTGAATACACTTTTTCATTGGGTAGGGGGAGAAATGTGCCGTTCCCGTTATTGATATAAATCATTGTAGGAGTAATTTCATTTGTAACTAATCTTGCCATAGAATTTACCACTATATCAAGATGTCCATCTGAGTTAATATCAGTTAAAAAAGTTTGGTTTGGCCACGATATTTCTTCAGCATTATCAAAATTTTGATATGGTATTCGATAAGCGGTCTCATCCTTGAAATTTCCAGAGCCATCATTGATCAACACCTGATGATATTGAGCATTCCATCCACCATCTGAAGTAGCTTTTGATTGTGAAAGAATAAAATCAATATGTCCGTCGTTATTGATATCAATAGGATCAATATCTGAAGTGATAGTCTGTTCATTAAAACCGCCTGGAGGAAACTCATAAACATTGTCGGAGAAAAAGCCACCATTACCATCATTATATACAATCCTGCTATGATAATAGCTTGTGAAATTTTCAGGATTATTTTGGGGCTGCGCTGATAAAAGTAAATCTGGGAATGTATCTCCATTAACATCAAAAAATTTGGCACTGGAATAAGAAGCATTAGTACCTGCATCTATCCCTTGAAATTTAATCAAGCTTTCCGACATTCTTGAAGTGCTGTCATCTTTTGTTAACATGCCCATCCCATCGTTAATCAGAAAATAGGAATCGAACAGTCCGTTGCCTCCATTATTTACAAGAAAAATATCCAAATCTCCATCCCCATCAATGTCAGCCGTGCCAGCTCCATGGGAAAAATCATCTTGCAAGGGAAGATGGGTATAACTCACATCTTTTAATGTGTTTTGTTCTGTTGAGAGCATCAAAATATTTTGTTCTCCCGGAAATGGAGGTAAATCCCAGCCATGAGCTGCACCAAAAAAATCGTTTTTATCATCCCCATTAAAATCTGCAATGATACCCTCTCGACCTACCACACGATCTACCATGTCCTCAATAAATCCATTTTTCGTAACGAGTTCATTATTTTCAGTAAAAAAAAATGCAACCGAACCTTTAATATTTAGTTGCTCGTTATTTAATGTACTAAAACTAAATGGCGCAAACACTATATCTCCAGTGCCATCGTTGTTTAGGTCTCCATATGTTAAAAATGTATAAAATCCCCTCATTATTTCAGGGTCATACCCGCTATAGACCTCAGAATAATCAATAGTAGCAAGCACTTTATATTCAGCTTTGAAATTTACTTCTTTATCCGTGTATACAGTATCTGTCGTCATTGCAACTGGATAGGTGTAGCAAACCTTATCATATCCATCACAGTTTTGATCAATTCCATCCCCGCATGTATCCATTACTCCAGGATTAACAGTGGCATCAGTGTCATCACAATCAGTATTATTGGTTACATATCCCGATGCCTCTGATATCACATCGATTGCGCTTGATGGATCACCGTACCCATCTTCGTCTGAATCGTAATACAAGGTTGATATTTCACTGTCAGTATAATAAACAGCATCAATATCAACATTATAGTCGCCATTGACGCCTGTAGTTATAGAAATTCCAATGGTGGCATCGTCAGTTGGCATATCTGAATAATTCCCAAGAGCTGTCCAGTCTGAGCCTTCTTTAAAGAAGGTTTCTATTGTAGACCCGTTTCTTTGAACCTTTAAATATCCAGATGCTGTAGTGCTACTTGTATGATCATCTTCCTGAAGTGGATCATCGGTCACAATTGATGAAATAAAAACACCACTTGCACCACCCTGATAATCTTGACATCGGCTTATCTGTACGGATACGTTAGAAGAGGATTCAATCTGAATATCTAAGTTAACAGAAGGGAATCCATTATCTCCTTTGTCGTCAAGAAAGGCTGTTGAACTAAAATTTTTATAGGAAAGAACAAACTCAAAATCACCACTAAAAGTTTTTATTGAATTAATGGAAGCCCATGCTGAGTTAGACGGTGAATCTGAACTTAAGAATCCGCCGGATTGAGTAAAAATATCACTCGGATCATTAACGGTCCATAAACTGCTATTAATGGTATCAGCGGTGAAGTCATCAAAAATCAGAAGAGGTAGAGCCCAGGCTTTAATTGAAGTCATCATTAAAAACATGGAAAATAATAAAATAAATATCGAACATTTCTTTACCATTTACTTTTCCTTATTTTCCTTATTTTCATCATATTCTTTTATCGTAACAGTTTAATAAAAAAAAAATCGAATCAACCTAAGAGCAACACAGCTGTCATTTAGACCCGTAGCTTTCCATCACTGTTCCACAACAGGTTTGGCTTTGTCGTGGATTGTTAATTCCTTGTTATCCCGTAACAGGTTAAAAATGGCATGTCAAACGGAAAAACTAATTCTACTATCTGGGAAATGGAATATTCAAATTTTAAATTTCCCAATGAAACTATATTTGAGATCAACTTAATTTTTGTTCAGATCCCGGAAAACATTTTTTCAAAATCCGCTAAAATGTTTTTTATATATTATAAAAACCACTCTGGAAGAATGCCCGGATATGACGCCGTTAGCTCATATAATTGAATAAGAAACTCAAGATTGGAAAAGCCCTATATATCATATGTAGGGGTGCTCAAATTTTATCTGGACTGAGTCTTTGAATACAAGTGCCCACTATTCAATATCCACGGACCATCCAATTATCGGTATCCCATTCGGATCGACACTACTTGAATCATCGGTCACCCAGACGACAATTATATACTTCCCTGCTTCAGTAAAAGTATATTCTGTTGAGTTGTTGGAAATCCATTCAGAACTCGTCATGCTCTTCCATTTTATGCCGTCATACCCGTCAGTACCGTAATCCGGATGAACTGAAAATCGGTAATACAAATTGTCAGAGCATTCATTTGCAGCATTTACTGTAAACGTAACAGGGCTATTGGTCCTCTGGTTTCCAGAAATATCATATCCGGTGAAAATTGTTTTACAGGTCTCATCGGTTAAATCCATGGACCAGCCTGCAATAGGGATACCATTCGAATCAATATTGCTGGTATCTTCAGCAGCCCAAACAACTACGATATATTTATTTTGTTTTGTAAACGTATAAGCGATTGAATTATCTGTGGTCCATTCCGAACTTGTAAGGCTTTGCCAATTAAGACCATCATAACCAGAGTTACCATAATTAGGATGCATGGAGAACCTGTAATTCAAGTTCTGATCATCACTCTGATCGTTTATAGTAAATTGAATCGGAGTGTTTATGTTCTGGGAGGCTGATATGGTACTATTGGACATAATGGGACCACCAGATCCATCACAATATTGGTCAATGTCATCATAGAACTTAGAGTTGCTGGCATATAAATTACTGCCACATGGACAGTTATTTGACAAATTAAGAACAGGATAATAGAGTCGTTGCGAAATAAGCTCATTTTCATTTTGAGCCGCACCTACTAATAAAATAGTATCCTGCCACAATGAAAGATCTTCTGTTCCGTTAAAGAGTTCATAAGCAATTATACGCTTGTTAGATGTTTTAATGCTCGGGATTTTACAGTTATAGTTTTCCCACCCATTAACATTTCTACAATTAAAAGAGCCATCTTGAGTTAGCGTCATCGCATAAAGATTAACAGTATCACTCAGATCTATATCAGGTCTTCTAATTAACACAACACCCCTGAATTTATTTAATAAAGTTGGTAAGGAAATATTATGTGCGACTAATTTATTTTGAATATCAGTCCCTAATAGGGATCGAAAATCAATGCCTTCTCTGCCGTTCATCGGATAATTTTCAAATTTAAGTTTATTAATTCTGTTTAGAGTATCATCGGGCGCTGTCCGTGATTTAGCAACTAATAAAAATCCGATACCATAATCACCGGGTTCATCAACAGAACCGCTTGATCCACCAGGACAATCCTTACCGTATTCTGAAGCAATTTTAACTGGATCGTCAACAGCGTCCAATACTCTTGATACAGCAGTCCAGACAGTTTTATTATCTTTTGTAAAGGTGTAGGTGGAAAACCCAAAATGTTCATTCAAACCGTTTGCAATGGCCATGATACTTTCAGTAGCCTGAAATTGATAGAAGTTTGCGCTACCACCACGTGAGGATTCATTAGGGAAGCTGCCATCGGGTCTCATTTCGTTAATAGCATGTTTGAACATTGTTATTGCGTTTGCAATCAGGGTAGCGTCACCTGTAATAATTCCCCAATCCAAGGCTATTTGGCTTCTAAAATAGGCTTTGTTATCTTGGCGATTCCACCAAGAACTTTTTAGCACGTCTCCAATTAATCGATTAAGCCAAGTGCCAACAATTGTCCTTTCGCTGACACTCATATATCTCGCTGCTAAATCAAACGCATGAATAAAAAAGGGGGTGATAGCCATAACAGAAAAATGGACTGGCATTTCATAATCCCCAGGCCAATTCGTCCATAGACCTTCTGACAATGCATTGGCCTGAGCAAATTCAATTAAAAAATTCTTCAATTCTAAAACAATCGACTGTTCTTGATTTTCATCATCATAGGCATTAAGCATATCCGACAAGTATAGGACTGTCTTATCTATATTTTCATCCGACGGTCCAGCATATATATTTGCATCGATTTGAACGCTTACAAATGGCTCTGGTTTTTCTGAGATGCTTTCGAACGGTGGAAAATTATTTTTATTTCTATAAGGGTATAACTTCCCGAGTATAGCTGCAGATTCCCAATTCAACTCTTCGTTGGGAATGGGTAGGATATCCGGGTAACTAAAACCTTCACAACATTCATTAGCATTTGCTGCTGCATCCCATTTTTCTTTAAGCGACTCTTGACTGGCATAATTTGGAATTTGGTCCCACGCCTGCGATACTTCATTGATGAATGTTACAGAATCCACTCCAGAAGGATAATTATTCATCTGTGTAATTGTATCTGGAAGGAGTGGAAATGTCTTATCTGATCCATCACAGTCTTGATCAATACCATCCCAACAAATTTCTTTAGCATCTGGATGAATTGTCCCATCGGAATCATCACAATCGTTACTATTTGATACATAACCAGCCACATTAGACGTGGTCTCTATCGAATTCGAGGCGTTACCGTATCCATCTCCATCTGAATCATAGAACAGAGGAACTATTTGATTTTCATTATAATAAATCCCATCTATCTTTGCATGGTAAGTACCGTTTGCTCCTGTTGTAAAAGCAATTCTGATATAGACGTCATCTGTAAAAATATTTGAATTATTGCCTAAAGATACCCATCCTGATCCTTCATTAAAAAATGTGGTTATATTAGAACCTATTCTTTGTATTTTCATTTGGCCAGATGATGTTGAGCTTTCTGCATGTCCAAGATCTGAGTCTATACCATTTTCGACTTTTCCTGAAAGGAAGACACCACCTGAGCCACCTTGGTAGTCTTGGCATCTGCTGATTGCTACACTATTTTGCGGAGAAGCTTTTGACATAACCGAGAGGTCGATTGCAGGAAATCCGTTATCGCCCTTCTCAGTTAAGTAAGCATCAGTCATAAAGTCCTCATAGTTAATCACAATTTCAAAATTACCGCTAAATATTTTTTTTGAGTCAAGAGAGCTGTAGGTCAAATTTGGGGGGGAATCTGTTTGGAGGTATCCACCTGTCTGTATAAAAATTCCTTCAGAATCGCCTATAGACCATAATGTTGTGTTAATTATATTCCCAGAAAAATCATCATACGTATGAGTCCCTGAGAATGCGGGCTTCAGAGTGAGAAAAAATATAGATACAACTAAAAAAGATAGCATTTTCACATTAAAAAAAATTTTATACATCATATTCCCCGATATCTATAATACATAATGTGAAAATTAAATTGTACTATTTCGATTATAGAAATCCTTTTGTCATTCGTATGAATGGTATTCAGTCCCTACTTTTCAACAGGTTTGTTTTTGTCGTGGATTAGTAATTCCTTGCTATCGCATAACAGGTTAAAGATGGCACGTCAAACGGAAAAAAACAATTCAATTATATGGGAACGGGAAGAATTAAATTCATCAAAAGTTCGTTACCTTATATTGGAGTTATGTTGCGAGTGGGTCTAACCCTCTAAAATAATAGCAAAATTTAATTTTCCGTTTGTAAATCTATATTGCTAATAAATTCAGTATCTTAGAACACATTTTAAAAATTCTTAAAAAAACTGGTAACATAACATTTTGCCTCTTTGCATACCTCACTGTGTCTGGCACAGGCAGTTCCAATGGTTAAAGGCTGTCAAGCCAGGTAAGCGTTTCCTTATTGTTTTTCCAATCTATTAATTCATCTATTTTCTTATCATGTGTTATTTTTGACTGTGTGTATTCAATAAATTTTTTTTGGATATCCCGTTTTCTCGACAGATCAATGTGCAAATAATCCATGGTGGATCCTACATTTTTATGTCCAAGGCGATTTTTTATATCAGACACAGGATCGTCTAAAATAAGCATCTTCATAGCGCATGAATGCCTGAAGCAATGTGCAGGGCTCAGTCCTTTGAGGCGCTTTGACGGCAATGCTTTTGCTAAATATTTCCTGCAAATTTTATTAATACCGTGCCTTGTTAACTCTCTTTTTCGCTGGTTGATAAATAACCGGTGGCCAAATAAAGGAATCGGATCAATACGGTAGTTTAAAATATAGTTTGTGATTAAAGAGGCTGTTTCCGGGCAGAGATTCATCAACCGGTATCGGTTCCCCTTGCCCAAAAATGCGATGGTTTTGTTTCGAGGATCAAAATAATCAAAATTAAGCGTTGCGATCTCAGTGGCCCGGGCACCAGAGTCATAAAGAAGATTTAGGATGGTAAAATCTCTCACCCCTTCCTTTTTTTTAAGGTCCACTTCTTTAAAGACTTTCAGGATCTCTTCCGGATATAAAAAACCCATTATTTTTTTTTGAGCCCTTTTTTGCGGGATGTTCAGAATGACCTCTGCAATATGTTTTTTATCCGGATGCATAAACCTGATCATTTTTGCCAACGATTTAATGACGGCAAGGCGATTATTGCGGGTTTGAACCGAATTTTTCCTATGGGTCTCCAGGTGATGCAAAAAAGACAGTATGGCATCTGCTGACAGATGCTCTATTTTTAAAGATTTTATTTTGATTGAGTGGTAGTTGCCCAGGAAACACAAAAACAAAGAGAACGTTTGCCGGTATGCTTTAATGCTTTGTTCACTTGTGCCTTTTATCTGGGGCAAGTATTGATTAAAATATTGAAGTAGGCAACTTGATAATCTCATATGGCCTCATGCATTGACATTGAAAAATCAAACATCTGGCGGCGATGTTCTGCATCCAGGACTTTCAGGTATTTGGTGGTGTATCTGTACTCGCTGTGTCCCATGTAAGCGGCCAGTACCGGTAAAGCATTTTGAGGAGATTTACCCTGCAGTTTTATGCGTTTTAGTGTATTCACAGCGAATGAATGTCGCTTATGTCGAGCTCGGCATAAGCGACATTATGCTGAGCTCCTGATTATGCCGAGTTGCTTACCAGTCTTCGATAGAAATCCTGACCTTTCTTAGTTAACGCCATAAAAAGATGCTTGATTACTCGGCATAATCCTGCTGTTCTTTCCTTATTAAATTTTTAACCTAATAAGGAGGAGACAGACATGCTCGATCAGTTTTTTTCACATCCAAAGGTATTGAAACGGCTGCATTTCGGCCCATTAGGTAGTCACATCGACAGCTTTGCTCAGATCCTTATAGTGCAAGGCTACAAAACGAAAACGGCGAAACATAAAATTAGAATAGTAGCTGACCTTAGCTGGTGGTTAGACCAACAGAGGTTGACCGCCACAGATCTGGATGAGATAACGCTAAACAAATTCCTTTTGTACAAGGGTCGCAGAGGTTCAATATTCAAAATTGAGTTTTCAACTGTACGACAGTTGCTCAAGCATTTGCGTAATAGCGGTGTCGTTACAGACTCCGTCCAGGTTGATGATGATTGCAAACGTAGACTCATCGAAAATAACTTCACAGAATATCTCGCTCAAGAGCGTGGTCTCAAACAGGCCACGATAGACACCTATCTGCCAATAGCTGGACAATTTCTCATTAATCAGTTTGGTGCTGAACCCATCGTGCTAAACAACCTGCGCCCGAATGATATAGTGAGCTTTATTCTTTGCAATACAGAAGCCCTCAGCGCTAAACGCGCTCAACTCATCGTATGCTCACTACGGAGCTTCTTCCGTTTTCTTTACCAGCAAGGAGAAACCACTATCGATCTTTCCCCATCCGCCCTTACAGTAGCAAACCGGTGTTTTACAGGATTGCCCAAGTTCCTGGAATCGGAGCAAGTCGAACGTCTATTAAGGTGCTGCAACCAAAACACACTCATGGGTCAGCGCGATTATGCAATCTTACTCCTGTTGGCACGACTCGGTTTGCGTGCCGGGGATGTGGTTCATATGGCACTGGATGACATCAATTGGGAGGTAGGTGAAGTTATCGTATGTGGCAAGAGCAATCGGCAGGAGAGGCTACCAATTCCACAAGATGTAGGCGAAGCCCTTGTCAAGTATCTAAGACACGGAAGGCCTCAATGTCCATCACGCAGAATTTTTATCCGTATAAAAGCACCGCATAAAGGGTTTTCAAGTTCAGTAGCCATATGTAATATCGTTCGACGGGCTCTTGCTCGGGCTGAACTTAATCCAGCCTTTAAGGGATCACATTTACTGAGACATTCTTTAGCAACTAATATGCTTCGTGGGGGCGCTTCACTGGCGGAAATTGGAAAAATTCTAAGGCACCAAAAACTGAATACCACTCAAATCTATGCGAAGGTCGACTTTGTAGCACTAAACGCTCTCACTCAGCCTTGGCCAGGAGGTGATATATGAATGAATTACAAAAATCTCTGGATGAATATCTGGCTATACGTCGGAAACTGGGCTTCAAACTTGAGGCGGCCGGTAAATTACTACACGACTTCGTTTTTTTCACTGAGAAAGAAGGGGTATCGTTCATCACAACAGAGTTAGCGCTGCGATGGGCAACACAGTCGACAGGTTGTCAAACGGCACATTCGGCAAAGCGACTTGGTATCGTGCGGGGGTTTGCAAAGTATCAAAGCGTGATGGACCCCCGAACCGAGGTTCCTTCACAAGAACTACTTCCATATCGTTATCATCGAAGACCACCATATATTTATAGCACCGATGAGGTTGACAGACTGATTACAGCCGCTCGACAACTCCGGTCTCCTCTGGGTTGGCGAGCAACTACGTATAGCACGGTTTTGGGGTTGCTTGCGGCTACCGGTATGCGAATAAGTGAGCCAATCGGTCTTAACCGAAAAGATGTTGATCTAATCAATGGTATTCTCCTTGTTCAGCTATCAAAATTTGGCAAGTCGAGATTTGTTCCGGTCCATACATCCACTCAGAAAATATTACAGCAGTATGATAGCTTGCGTGATAAAATCTTTCCAAAACCGAAAACTGATAGCTTTCTTATCTCTGAACAAGGTACCCGCCTAACAAAATGGACGGTGCGCAATACGTTTGTCAAATTGTCACGACAGATTGGATTGCGAGGTCCACATGACAGTCATGGACCACGCCTCATGGATTTTCGGCACAGCTTCGCTACCAGGACGCTGTTGGCTTGGTACCGTAACGATATGAATGTTGATCAACATATGCCGGAACTTAGTACCTATCTCGGCCATGCACACGTGACCGATACCTATTGGTATCTATCAGCGGTGCCTGAACTAATGCACATGGCCGCTATGCGTTTGGAACAAATATAAAAAGGAATGTTGCCATGAAAATCAACAACAATTTTCCAGTATTGATAGAGGCATTTTTCACAGACCGCCTGATGCGGCAGCGTCAGGTGAGCCCGAATACCATTGCCAGTTACCGTGATTCTTTCTGTTTGCTATTCAAATTTGCTAAGCAGCGTTTAAATAAAGAACCATCGACTCTATTAATTGAAGATTTAGATGCAGCTTTTATCGGCGCTTTTCTTAACCATATTGAAAATGACCGTGGCAACTGTGCTCGTAGTAGAAATGTCAGATTGGCTGCGATTCATTCGTTTTTCAAATACATTGCATTGCGGGACCCAATTCACAGTGCATTGATACAGCGTGTATTGGCAATACCGACAAAAAAGTATGAGCGTAAACCAATCGATTTTTTAACCAAGCCTGAGATAGAAGCTTTGTTGGCTGCACCTGATCAAAGTACATGGAACGGACGTCGAGACAGCACACTTTTGTATTTAACAATTCAAACCGGCTTACGTGTCTCTGAACTGATCGGACTCACTTGTAAAGACATTGTACTGGATAGCGGAGCCCACGTTCGATGCAAAGGTAAGGGGCGTAAAGATCGTTGTACTCCCCTTCGCAAAGAATTGGTAGCGGCATTGCGCCGTTGGTTGAAAGAACGCTCTGACCAGCTGGATGCCCCTCTATTCCCTAATGCCCGTGGCGGCTTTCTTAGTAGAGATGGGGTGGGATATCTGCTGGCTAAACATGTGGCAGTGGCCAGCCAAAGATGCCAGTCTATTCAAAAAAAACGCATCTCTCCTCATGTGCTCAGGCACACAACTGCTATGGAATTACTTCAACATGGGGTAGATATTACTGTGATCGCACTATGGCTTGGACATGAGTCCCCTGAGACGACACAAGTTTATGTACAAGCCGATATGAAAATGAAAGAAAAAGCTCTGGCTAAAACAACACCTGTAAATGTGAAACCAGGGCGATATCAGCCAGACGACAAACTTTTAGCCTTTCTTAAAAGTCTCTGATTATGCCGAGTCAAAAGCGCCAGACAGCAAGAGATCCGCCAGTGTGAGGGATATTACTCGGCATAATCAGAAACTCGGCATAATGTCGCAGACTATGGTGTGAAGGGCCACAAAAATTAGTCGTCCCTATTACTTTTCGTGGTTGATCAAGGTTGATATATTTGATAACTTTTTTAAACCTTAGAAACATATAATTTTTTGATAATTTTGTTTGATTACCTTTTACCAGCAGTAAAGGATTCTCCTCTTTATCAAGAAACAATTGGCGAACGTTTAGCAGGCTGTTTATTCCATCAGCTACGGCTTTGGGTATAGGGATCAATCTGTCTTTTTTAAATTTTGTTTTCTCAATATAGATCGTCCTTTCTTCAGGCATATAATTGGTTTTTAACAAATTAAGTGTTTCTGATATTCTTAGTCCGCATCGGGCCATCAATAAAAAAGAAATATAAGCACTAAAATCACCTAAATATAATCGTTCAGTTCTACGCATCAATTTAATTATGCCATTAAGCAAAAGGTCTGTTTCTTCCGGAGAAAATATAAAAGGAATAATTTGGTTTTTCGGTAATTGGACAATTTCCAGTAATGGATTTTCCTGGATCAAATCTTTGCGGATAAGAAAGTTGAAAAACATTTTGACCATTCTAAAACCCATATTTTTGGATCGGTTTTCGTAATGAAGGCTGCCTCTGAATTCAAGAAAAAATAAGGGATTAAAGGATGCCCAAGTTGTCTTTTTTTCAACCACATATCGATCAAAAATTTTAAGATAGTGAACCATATTTCCTACCGAATATCCCAACTGCAAACGATATTCGATAAAATCTTCCATTTGTTCATTCAAAAAACTTTTAAAGCGTTTCATCAAGGATAACCTCCCGCATAAGATTAATATGGATGCTCAGATACTTGCGGGTTGAGTCGATGCTTTTATGGCCCATCATTTCTTTGATTTCATAAATGGATGCGCCCGACTCTAAAAGATTCTGTGCATATGAATGGCGCAGCCAATAGGTACTTGCCGAAAGATTGTTTTTTCGCATGCAGTCCCGGATATGATAGGTGACATCATTTTTGATATTTACAGGATTATAAGGCGGAACAAGCTGTAAAAAAAGAGTCCGGTGTTCGCTTTTCGGCCTCCCTCCAACGATATAAGCGGTGATTGCTTTGATCGTGTCATCTGGAAGCGGAAGATGAGCTGGGTTATAATTTTTTCTGGATCGAATGAAAATTTCTTTTTGTCTGAATGAGATATCATCCAGGGTTAGCAAGCTGACTTCTCTGGGACGTAGCCCCAGATAGTATACCAGGTGCATTGTCGCATAGGTGCGAAGATCTTTTGGAACAGAAAGGTCAAGACTGCCAAACAATTTTTCGACTTCTTTTGGACGTAAAAATTTGGGTGGTTTTGAACGTGAAAACTCTGGCGGGCTTTTGACTAAAGGGGCAAGGTCCTTTTTGATGTATCCATTCCGGTAAAAATATTTTAAAAATTCACGCAGATATGATCTATTAACCCTACATGTTGAAGTGGCATAATTTTTATTATAAATCGCTAAAAACTGATCAACTTGTTCGATTGATATTTTACAAAGAGCAATATTTAATTTTTGCAAATAGAGGTTGAGGCTGGATAGTATTTTCCTCATACAATAAACTGAATGCATTCTTCGAACTTGAACGCTATAATAATCCAAGTATTGCTCGTATTCTGTTGGCAGCACATCCTGTTTTATCCTAAACTCTTCAGGTATTTTACAGTTCCTGGAAAAATTTTGAGTAACCCCTTTAGAATTCTGTGTCATGATCGGCTCTTCCTATTTTAGAATTGTTTGAAGATATTTTATGCTGTCGACAAATCCGATGCTATGCCAGGCCATTACCATATCAATGGGATTAAAGTTTTTTTCACACCGGAAGCATCTGCCCATATTGGTTTTAGGATTGACCGCTGTTTGAAATTCATTGCACAAGGGACACAGAAAACGAAAAAAACCTTCGCTGATTTTGGATGGAATAGCCAATTCTTTTTCGATTAAAACAGCTATTGGTATCGAATTTCGTAACTTATAAAGTTCCCGGGAAGAAAAGTATTTGCCCATATTGAGCCCCCTTTTTTTGATCAATTAATTTTTTAAGAACATCCGGCACCAATTTTACTGTTTTCTGATCTGTGAAATCAATGATATCTTGTAACGCAGTTTTGTTTAACTGGGTGTCAAAGCCAATAATGACAAGGGTTTTGGCTGATAAGGAATCTTGTAACGCATTTTGCATTAAATCACTTGAAAACCCTTTGCTATCAATGGTTTTCAGTGATAAGGTCTCTTGTAACGCACCTTCATTTAAGGGAGTCGTTTTTTTAGACTTTTTCCGTTTCCAGTAACCTGGATTTTGCTCACGCCACTGCTGAACACGAATGACATTTGTAGGACCTGAGAAGTGACCTTTGTTTTTGGGTCTCATTAACCATTTGAGCTGACTGTATTCCTTGCTGGCTTCTTTGCATTCTGGTTTTCTACAAAATTTTTGCCTTTTTAGATTGCGGTGATCCGGGTTGAATAAATCATGACAATTTTTACACTTGCGCCTTCGTGTTTTCTTTTTCATAGACCTGGTACCTCCTCAGATCTATAATAGGCCTATACGAAAGGCGGGCGGGGTATTGTTTTAAAAAGGGGCGGGGTCTGCGGGATCAGGCGGGGTAAAACTCGCAACAAAAAAAACTCGCAACATAATTGGAGATAAAGCACCTCCTCTTATTAAAATTTTTATACTTTAAATCACGGTACAAGAAATTGTGGTGTAAGGCAAATAATTTCCAAAAAATATTCAATTATATAGCCTAAAACAAAATCAAAATATTTAAATCCCCATTCAACTTAATTGAAGATAAAGCATCCAGAAGGAACTCAACATTACTTGCAAATGTTAAGACCATTTTTTAGCAAAATTTCGGTAATCTATACCTTTGATATCCTAAAGATTTCACACTGCGGATTATGTCTACGACTCTT
>Ga0208900_1000874_pt1 | contig 17522 bp, 12 predicted proteins | sample AntAceMetag02UKK_FD_184763 | JGI IMG/M metagenome (GOLD analysis project Ga0208900, IMG submission 184763) | Saline lake microbial communities from Ace Lake, Antarctica - Antarctic Ace Lake Metagenome 02UKK (SPAdes) (version 2) | ecosystem: Environmental > Aquatic > Non-marine Saline and... | reverse complement strand
ATAGAAAACTTTCAACCTACAGAGGGAAACTGTTTTATCGTCTAATACAACAGTCTGTTGCAACTTCACCGAGACCATTGAATGAATTAACAAAATCACTTGACTAAAGCAGACTAGCAGTAAAATTATTTTATCAATGGTAATCAAAATATTAAAATTATGAAACAGAAAATTATCATTTTGTGGTACTACTGCGAATTTAGTGGAAAGTAAAAAATTAATCATGGGTAGTAAAATAGATTTCTCCCAGCAAAACTCCGCTTCGCTGCGTTTTTTGGACGAAATGACAAAGCCCCGGGTTGTGAATGGGGGTGTGTGATATTGGGCGCTTCGCGCCCAATATCACACACCCAATCAAACTCGCCAAAACTTTGTCTTTTCGAAGGAGCGAAGCGACTGAGAAATCTATTTCAATTGATAGCCATTATTTAAAACAACGAAAATTGCAGTAGAACCAAATTATAAAGGTAAAAGTATTTAAATCCCACCAAAATGAAGGAAGTTGCATTAATCATATTATTTCTTATTTGTTCCGGAGCAATAAAAGCTCAGGATGTTGATGCATTTTATTTGCCTATTCCAATTTCTAAAAATGATACGATAGTTTACAAGCGAATTATTCATTTTAATGAGAGCGATAGTTTATATCATGTTCGGGATTACTACCCGAAGGGTCAAATTCAAATGGAAGGAACGTACAGTTCTTTTGATAAGACGATCAAAGAAAGTTCGCTCTGGTGTAATTATCATACAAATACCAAAGAGGGTGAGTTTAAAACCTGGTATAAAAATGGACAAATCGAACGCAAAGCAAATTACTCACGGGGATTAAGGAATGGACTTCACGAATATTGGTATTCGGATGGCCAAAGAGAATCGACACAAAATTATGTAAATGGTCAAAAAAATGGAAGATGTACCTGGTGGAATATTGACGGTTCATTACAAAATAAATTGATTTTTGAAAAAGGATTAAACCTGAACCCAAAGGATACAAATTACCATTTCATATCCTACACGCCCAAAGAATATAATTCTGACACATTAAAAAAATGGCCCTTGGTAATTTATCTGCACGGTGGTTCAAGCAGGGGCACAGATACAATAAAGCTTTATTGCTGTGGTATCCCTGACCAAATTTGGAGAGGGCGGGAATTTCCTTTTGTTATTGTTGCACCACAATGTCCGGCAAACCAAAGGTGGTCAACTGACAATTGGTTTGAAAATTTTTATAAAGAAGTAAGCACAAAATACAGGATAGACACCAATAAAGTTTATCTGACAGGCGTAAGTTTAGGAGGTTCAGGAACATGGTACCTTGCGACAAAATTTCCTGATAAGTTTGCAGCTATCGCTCCCATAAGTGGGTTTACACGTCATATTGAATACATCAAAAATAATACGGGTAAAATAATGGATATGCCGATTTGGGCTTTTCATGGAAAAAAAGATAAAGTAGTAGAATTTGAAGAAACTGAATGGATGATGAATAGATTAGAAGGAAAAAATAAAGATCTAAAATTCACCGCAGACCCTGATGCAGGTCATGGATTGTATTGGTCGGTATATCCCGAACAGGAACTATACGATTGGTTTTTACAACATGATAGACGATTGAAGTTTAATAGTAATTAAGGGGCTATAATAAGTAAGGCTTCAACTTCAAAAGCCTCAATTATTTTACAAACCTTAGTCTGTCCATAAACTCGAGTGTTTGCTCTAGAAGGGTCAAATTCAAGGCGTGTGAAAAATTCAAACCGCAGTCCCGCATCTGTCGGGATGAGGATTTGGATTTTGAGCAACAACGCTGAAGTTAGGCTTTATAGTCGAACACTATATAAATAAAATCATTTGCGGTGACAGCCTAAAAAAGCTGAAACTAAAGATGATGCAAAATGACTATGTAATGTACCAAAAAAGGAACATTTAAAAGATGTGAAGGGGTTATGAAAACAAGTTGTAGCAGATAATCAAGAACTCCCACTACAAAACAAAGTATTGACAAGATTTTGATATTAGTAACTTTAAAGTTACCTTTGCGAAATGAACAGAATTAGAGAAGTAATTTCTTATAAGGATTATTTTGAAAGTTTTTTAAGAAAACAACCGATAAAAGTTCAGAATAAAATATTCAAGGTTATTGAAGCCATCGAAACTTTAGAGAGAATTCCAAAAAGTTACTTACAATTCATAAAGGGAACTAAAGGACTCTATGAAGCAAGAATTTCATTAGCCTCAAATATTTGGAGAGTATTTTGCTTCTTTGACGAAGGTAGGCTTGTAATTCTACTAAATGGCTTTGTCAAAAAAACACAAAAAACGCCTAAAAGCGAAATTGAAAAAGCCGTAAGACTCATGAATGAATATTATAAAGAAAAAGAAAGAAAGAAATATGAAAACTAAAACTTGGACAGAAATAAAAGACTCGGTATATGGTGTAAAAGGAACTGAGAGAAGAGATGAACTTGATAGAGAATTTGAGTCATTTAAAATAGGGCTACTGCTTAAAAAAGCCAGAGAAGAAAAAAAAATGACTCAACAAGAACTTGGAAACATATTAGACAAAAAGCGAACTTACATTTCAAGAGTTGAGAATAATGGTAGCAATGTGACACTTAAAACCTTATTTGATATTGTAGAAAAGGGATTAGGTGGAAAGGTAAATATATCCATTGATGTATAGAAATTACGTGCTACAACAGCAACTCGTGTCGCACAGACGCATAGCGTTCATCTGGAAAAATGAGTAAAAAAAGAAACATCCATCCATACGGACTTGCTTCGCTTCGTACGGACTCCCTTCGGTCGGACGAATCACTAAAAACTTTCCTGCAGGTGGGTAGCTGAGAGCCATATTTGCGGTGACACACTAAAAAAGCTGAAACCAAAGATGAGTTAAACTACCTTCCTAATAAACCAAAAAAGGGACATTTAAAAGATAGGAAGGGGACATGAAAACAAGTTAGCCTTCATTTTAACAAAAGGGAATACTGCATTAATATTTCATTTATGATGATTTAATAATTATTATAAATTAAAATTTGCCATTTAATTGCATTATTGTAATTTTGAGTATCTTTGCAGAAATTAAATATTAAAACCATGTTATTAGAATATAGTTTTGAAAATTACAAATCATTCAAGGAATCAAATTCTTTATCAATGATTGGTGTTCGTTCTTTTAAGGAACATGAACCAGACAATACTTTCAATTTTGAAAAATTTAAAATTCTAAAATCTGCTGCTATTTTCGGTAATAATGCAAGTGGAAAAAGTAATCTTGTGCATGGTTTGCAAAAAATGAAACAATTTGTGAAAACTTCATTTCGGGATGCACTTGTAGAAGAAAATGAAATTCAAACAGAAAAATTCCTTTTAAATACAAATTCTGAGAAACTTCCATCAAGATTTGAAGTTACTTTCATTCAAAAGAAAACAAAATATAGATATGGATTTGAAATTGATAATAGTCAAGTAATAAGTGAATGGCTTTTCCATTCTACAACAAAAGAAGTCCCATTATTTGAAAGAAACGTTGATAAATATAAAATTAATAAATCCTCATTTAAAGAAGGCTTAAATTTAGAATCAAAAACAAGAGCAAATGTTTTATTCTTAAGTCTTGTCGCACAATTTAATGGAGAAATATCAAATAATGTAATTGAATGGTTTAATAATGTAAACTTCATAAGTGGCTTACAAGATGTTGGTTATGGAATTTACACTATAGAAAAACTTAAAAAGGATCCGAATTTTAATAAGTGGTTGTCATTAATTATAAGAACATTAGAGATTTCAAATATTACAATTGAAGAGATTGAACTTAAAGAGGATGATATTAATAAAATCGTAAAAAAAACAAATGATAAATCTATTGCCAATTTTTTTGATGCCATAAAGAAATTAAAACAAGGGGGAACAAAAAAAATTAAAATCTCAACATGGCATAAAAAGTATGATGAAAACAATTTATTAATTGATACAATTCCTTTTGATTTTGAAAATCAGGAGTCGGAAGGCACCAAAAAATTTATAAACTTATTAGGACCATGGTATGATACTTTAAAAAATGGTAAAGTTTTAATAATAGATGAATTGGATTCAAGACTTCATAGTCATTTAACAAAAAAACTCATTGAACTTTTTCATAAATACAATAAAAAAAATGCACAATTAATATTCACTTCACACGATACTTCACTGCTTGATAAAGAGCTATTTAGAAGAGACCAAATTTGGTTCACAGAAAAAGACCAATTTGGTTCATCTCAACTATATTCTCTTGCAGATTTTAAGACAGAAGATGTTAGGAATACATCTTCATATTTTAAAAATTACATGAATGGCAAATATGGTGCAATTTCTTTTTTCGACATTGACAATCATTTAGTAGAATTAATGTACGATGAGTAATCCAAGTAGAAAAAGAAAAGGGTTTGACTATAGGTCTGGAACTCCTCGCAGATTTGTTGTTTTTAGCCTGAAGGATTTCGACATCAATCAAGGTCAGAAATTTGAAGAATGGGAAGAAGAAAAAATATTATCAAACTTACTTACAAGACTAAGAGAAATTAGTGCTTATTCGATTGAAGATGCATTAGGCAAACAGATTATCAAAGTATATGATAACTTTCCTGTTAATTCTGATTTCAGTCATCCAAAACACGTTCCAGAGGGGGTTAAATGGAGTACGATTAGAATTAAAGGAAAAGAACGGATTGTTGGTTATTTAGAAGAGAATATCTATTATGTTGTTTTTCTTGACAAAAACCATCGTTTTTGGATTACTGAGAAAAAACACACATAAAAAAACGAAGCCCAACAGCAAATCGTTGCTCACAGCCGCTTAGCATTCTTCTGGAAAAATGATCCCGATAGCTATCTGGAGAAAAGGAAATATACGAATCACTAAAAACCTTCCTGTAGTTGGGTAGCTGAGAGCCATATTTGCGGTGACAGCCTAAAAAAGCTGAAACTAAAGATGAGTCAAACTGGCTTCATAATGTACCAAAAAAGGGACATTTAAAAGATAGGAAGGGGTCATAAAAACAAGTTGGCAGCAAATTAAAATGACCATACAAATAATGGGATACGAAACTAGAGTAGTAGCATTTATAGACATTCTGGGATTTAAAAATTCCATTGCTAAGTCGAATTCTGATGAAAAAGAATTTAAAAGGATATTGACAAGTCTTACTGACTTGAAAGACTTTTTTATAAAGCCTAAAGACCACTTTGAAATTGAAGTTGACCGACAACTCAATGCAGATACCCAAATAATACAGGTATCTGACAGTTTAATAATTTCAAGACTAATTCAAGAACAGGGCGGAATTTTTTATATGCTTTCCGATTGTGCATTTGCAATACATCTTTTAATAAGCAATGGATTTTTATGTAGAGGAGCAATAAAAGTTGGGAATATGTATCATAAAGACACAACATTATTTGGACAAGCGTTCATTGATGCTTACTTAGCTGAGGAAAGTGAAAAATTGCCTGTAGTTAAGTTTAATAAAGACCTTTTTGAAATTATCAAGTCTTTTCCTGGCCCAGCAAATAAAGGATTTGAAGAATGGGAAGTCAATTACACAAAGAAAAATTGCAAAGAATTAAATGATGAAGAATATTATTTAGATTATTTCACAGATTACGATGACTTAGTTGGAGCTGGAGAAGGAACAGCATCAATTCACTATTTAAAATTACGAGAAATAATTATAAGTGGTCTATGCTTACCATCAAGGTCAAGTGCATATAAAAAATACAATTGGGCAGCAGACCAATTTAATTTGACAGCAAAAAATTATCAACTGAAATTAATTGAAAAACAATATGTAATTATGGCACATACTTTTTTTTACATCGGGAAATTAGATAGAAATATTAATGTTGCGGACGTTGAAGAATTATTAAAAGAAAATATCGCAACACAGCAAAAACAATTTAACACTGGACTTGGGGATGACGACCCAAAAAATATTACAATAATTGATTATGCTTATGTTGAAGCTGAACCAAACTGTTATATGATATATGCTAAATGGAAAATAGAAATATAATTAGCTGCTAACAGCAAAACCCGGCTCACAGCCGGTTAGCGGTCATTTGGGAAAATGATTAGTAAAGGAAACACATGTATCACTAAAAACCTTTCTGCAAGTGAACGGCTGCGAGCCATATTTGTGGAACGTAGTATGCAATAAAGAATATCAATATGAAGATTCTATTTGATTCAAACGTGTGGAGACTTGTTGCTTCACCTGATAAATTTCCTAATGATCCTTCAATTGAAGCTTGTAGGAAGATTAAAGAAAATATTGAAAAAGGATACATTGTCCCATATCTGGCAGAAACAATGTTTACTATTGAATCGATAAAACGTAAAAACAGAAAAGAGTTTATTTCAAAATATAAACCACAGATAATATGTACTGAAAGGGATCAAAACGGTTCTATTATTAATACCTCTAAAATAGTGAAGGAATATTCTATGCATCCAGGAAATCATCCAATTTTAGCGGAGCACCTGAATGATGCGATATCATTAGGCTTTAAAATTGTCAGGTGCCCAAGAATTGCTGGTATCATTAATCCTGAAATTGAAAAACTGAGGTTTAAAATAACTGGAAACGATTTAAATAATTATCATACTAAACTTTTTGAAGTTTGCGGGAAAATAGAATCAAAAGGTGCAGGCTTTGATCATATAAAAATAATTGGAGAGGAATATGATCCTATTTGGATCAAAGGAATTGATAAAGCGCCGGATGAAGAATGGCCGAAAATATCTAAGGCTATGGCCGAATGGGCTGATGGAGATTCTGTTGCGATTTCTATTGCCTTAGAATGTGACTACTTTTGTACCCGTGATAAGGCAATAAATGCCGGTGAAAAATCAGTTTTAAGTGAGGTTAACTTGAATTGGTTAAATGAAGAATATAATTTTAAGACTGTTACACCAGATGAACTCTTGATTGAAATATTTGAAATTACTATTCATAACAAGTAAAAACAATTGATATGAAAAAAATCCTATCCATCGTAATCACAATGATAATTTTGATGGGAAATCTATTTGCTCAGGTACCACAGAAATTCAACTATCAGGTGGTAGCCCGTGATGGTTCAGGCAATTTAATTGCAAACCAGAATGTATCGTTTCGCATTTCCATTTTGCAGGGTTCTGCAAGTGGTACAGTTGTGTACATGGAAACACATCAAAAAACTACCAATACATATGGGCTGGCAACGCTTGCCATTGGGGCCGGGACAGAAATTTCCGGAAATTTTTCAATCATTGACTGGGGAAATGATGGTTATTATTTCCAGACCGAGATGGATACTTCAGGAGGAACTTCCTATGTGTTTTTGGGTACATCGCAGTTTTTATCGGTACCTTATGCTTTGTATGCTAAAAGCAGTGGTTCTGCTTCACCCGGAAATAATCCCGGCGATATGTTGTACTGGAATGGAACAGATTGGTTCATAGTTCCCGCCGGTACAAATGAGCAACAATTATACTATTGCGATGGAATACCAGTTTGGGGCGGATGTCACCCACTTATTACTACCGATACGGTAACAATAGTTACACATACTTCAGCTACCTGCGGTGGCAATGTTACCAACAATGGGGGTTCGCCAGTAATTGCCCGTGGTGTTTGTTGGAGTACAAGCGTAAATCCAACAACGGCAGATAGCCACACAACAGATGGTAGTGGAACAGGTATGTTTGTGAGCAGCCTCACTGACTTGACTACAAACATCTTGTATTATGTACGTGCTTATGCAACAAACGGACTTGGAACAGCTTATGGAAACGAAGTTAGTGTTACAACTTTGCTTGGTTTTACTTGCGGTTCTTCCATCACAATTGAACATGTGGCAGGAACCGTAGCTCCGGTAACAAAAACTGTTACTTATGGAACAGTTACAAACATTCCTGGTGAACCAGCAAAATGCTGGATTACCAGTAACCTTGGCTCAGACCATCAAGCAATCGCTGTAAACGATGACTCTGAAGCCTCAGCCGGCTGGTACTGGCAGTTTAATCGTAAGCAAGGATATAAAAATAATGATACAACCCGGACGCCTAATACTACTTGGATAACATCCATCAACGAATATGCAGATTGGAATGCTGCCAATGACCCTTGTACTCTTGAACTTGGCAGTGGATGGCGTCTCCCAACATATGCCGAATGGACCAATGTGGATGCAAGTGGAGGATGGGACAATTGGAATGGGACATGGAATTCAGATTTAAAGCTTCATGCCTCTGGGTGGCTTTCCATCAGCGATGGTGCGCTTAACAGCCGAGGCTCAATCGGAAGGTACTGGAGTAGTAACCAGACAAGCGAGCACGGTGGCTGGGAACTAATCTTCGGCAATAACTCCTGCCACCTTTACCCTTACTTTAATAATAAGGCGCTTGGCTTTCCGATACGTTGCGTAAAAGAGTGACCATACTGCACATTTATCTGGGCTGAAAATTTGATTATTTGAAAATTTAAGAATTTTTCTAAACATGATACTACCAAGCATATGATTTTGATGAAAAATAGGTGGCAGAAAACAATTTAAAAATCGAATGAAAAAACTATCCGGCAGTTGGTGGAATTATGTATCTGTCAATATTAATACTAAAAGAAAAGCCAATCTTGACAAACTAATAATTTGAATTTTATTAAAAATAAATTGCTTTTTTGATCCATATTACTATCATTATTGCTATCAAATAAAAATAATCATTATGAGGAACTTTTTATTCATTGCTTTCACAATGATAATTTCATTGGGAAATCTGTTCGCTCAGGCACCGCAGAAATTCAACTATCAGGCCATAGCCCGTGATAGTTCAGGTAATTTATTTACCAACCAGAATGTGTCGTTTCGGATTTCAGTTTTGAAGGATAGTGCAAGTGGAACAGTTGTGTACATGGAAACACACCAAATAACTACAAATACATATGGACTCGCAACTATTGCTATTGGATCCGGAACAGTGGTTTTGGGGAACTTCTTAACCATTGACTGGGGAAATGATAGCTATTATCTCCAAACCGAAATGGATACATCAGGAGGAATATCCTATGTGTTGTTGGGAATATCGCAGTTTTTATCGGTGCCTTATGCTTTGTATGCTCAAAGCAGTGGTTCTACTTCTCCCGGAAATAATCCCGGCGATATGTTGTACTGGAATGGAACAACCTGGGAGATTGCTCCAGCAGGTCAATATGGTCAACAATTATTTTTCTACTCTGGAGTTCCCGTTTGGGGCGGATGTGCCCCTCTGCTTACAACTGAACCGGTAACAGAAATTACATTTTTTTCATCTACATGTGGAGGTAACATTACCAGTGTAGGTGGTTCTCCAATAACAGCATGTGGAGTATGCTGGAGTACAAGTGCTAATCCGACAACCGCAAACAACCACAATATAAACGATAACGGAACAGGGCTATTTGTGAGCAACCTAAACGGCCTCGACCCAAATACCTTGTATCATGTAAGGGCTTATGCAACAAATAGTCTTGGAACTACTTATGGAAATGAGGAGACGTTTACTACTTTAATAAATCAAGGACTACCATCTGTTAATACTACTGCAGCCACTGTTATTTCCCAAACCACAGCTATAAGTGGAGGAGATGTAACTTCAGGCGGAGGAACCACAGTTCTATTCCGTGGTTTATGCTGGGGTATAAGTCCAAACCCATCCATTGCCAATGATTACACAACAGATGGTAGCGGAACAGGCGTGTTTGTAAGTAACCTAACAAACCTTACAGAAAATACTCTTTATTATGTGAGGGCTTTTGCAATCAACTTAAGTGGCACAATATATGGGAATGAAGTGATATTAGCTACCCTGCCTACTGTTACGACAACGACCATAACAAGTGTTACGCAAACAACCGCAACATGCGGGGGAAATGTAGCAACTGGTGGTGGCGCAGCAATTAATTCCAGGGGAGTTTGCTGGAGTACCATCGCAAATCCTTCTATAGCCGATAACCATACAACGGATGGAAGCAGTACTGGTACTTTTACCAGCAACCTAACAGGGCTTACAGGTAACACAGTTTACTATATAAGGGCATATGCAAATAACGGTTTCGGAGTTTCATATGGGAATCAGCAATCCTTTACTACTTCACCATTGATTCCAATCGTTACGACAACTTCTGTAACACCCATAGCATTAACCACCGCCACAAGCGGAGGAAATGTAACTTCTAACGGTGGCGCTAATGTAACAATCCGTGGAGTATGCTGGAGTACAAGTGCCAATCCGACAACGGCAAACAGTAAGACCATCGATGGTTCTGGGTCAGGGGTGTTTGTAAGCAACCTCACCGAGCTCTCAGAAAACACCTATTATTACATGAGGGCTTATGCAACCAACAGCCTTGGAACTGCATATGGGAATGAGATAACGTTTACAACTTTACTGAGTCCGATAATTCCTACAGTTACAACAGCTGGAATTACAAATATTACTGCAAACACCGCTTCAAGTGGGGGTAATGTTTTATCTGATGGCGGAGCAAATGTTATTTTCAGGGGTATATGCTGGAGCACAAATCAGAACCCAACTATTCTGGACAGCCACACAACAGATGGAAATGGCACAGGCATTTTTGTTAGTAACTTAACCGGAATCACCCTGGCCACCCTATATTATATTCGTGCTTATGCCTTGAATAGCGTAGGCACAGCGTATGGAAATGAAGTGAGTTTTACTCCATTAGAAATAGGTCAAAGTTATCAAGGAGGCATAATCTTTTATCTTGATGGCATAGGACAACACGGCCTTATTGCCTCAACCAATGACCAAGGCAGTGCGGCATGGGGCTGTGTAGACACTTTTATTGGCACATCCACAGCCATTGGCACGGGCCAGACCAATACAACAGCTATTTTAAACGGATGTGGGCAGGCAGGCATTGCAGCACGAATTTGTGATAACCTTGAGCTAAACGGATACAGCGACTGGTTTTTACCATCATCAGGCGAACTTGGGATGATGCACCAACAAAAGACAGTTATTGGTGGCTTTAATGATGGAGAATATTGGTGTTCCAGTGAGGACGGTAACTGGATCGAAGAGGCTCGTATACGGTCATTCCTCTATGGTGCTGAAACGAGTTACCTTAAGAGCTACTCAGGCAGTGTGCGTGCTATTCGGGCATTTTAATAATTTAACTATTCGTGGTGTATGGTTTTTTCTCATAAAATTTAAAACAATAGTTATTAAATAAATACTTTCAATATGAAAAAAATCTCTTCCATCTTAATTGCAATAATACTTTTTATAGGAAATTTATTTGCTCAGGTACCCGAGAAATTCAACTATCAGGTTATAGCACGCGATTATCTAGGAAATTTAATCGCCAACCAGAATGTGTCTTTTCGGATTTCCATTCTGCAAGGATGTTCAAGCGATACAGTTGCATATCAGGAGATACATCAAAAAAACACCAACAACTACGGGTTGGTAACGCTCGCCATTGGGAATGGCACAGTGGTTTTGGGTGATTTTCCATCCATAGGGTGGGGAAATGACAACTATTGTATCCAGTCTGAGATAGATATTACGGGAGGAACATCCTTTTCATTTATGGGATCTTCGCAATTGCTATCTGTGCCTTATGCTTTGTATGCTCAAAGCAGTAGTTCTGCTTCTCCCGGAAATAATCCCGGCGATATGTTGTACTGGAATGGGGCATCATGGATAATTATTCCTTCAGGTTCAAATGGGCAAGTCCTTACATTTAATAGTGGAAAACCGGCTTGGGGCGGATTTGCTCCACTTCTTTCTACCGATTCGGTTACAGCAATTTCATTTTCTTCAGCTACTTGCGGAGGTAACGTTACCAATTCCGGGGGTTCACCAGTTACAGCCCGTGGACTATGCTGGAGTACCTCATCCAATCCCACAACCTCTGACAGCCAATCAATTAACAGTAGCGGAACCGGTGCTTTTGCGAGTAATATCACAGGCCTCACCAAAAACACCTTGTATTATGTTAGGTCATATGCAACAAACAGCCTTGGAACAGTTTATGGGAACGAGGTAAACTTTTCTACACTTACATATGCTGAACATTATGTTGGCGAAATATTTGGAGGTGGTATAATCTTCTATATTGATAGCGCAAACCAATGCGGTTTGATTGCTGCAACAAACGACCAGAGTTCAGGAGTGCCATGGGGCTGTTACAACACCCTAATTGGCACATCCACAGCCATTGGCACAGGTCAAGCCAATATGATGGCTATTGTAAACGGATGCGGCCAGGCAGGCATAGCAGCCCGCATCTGTAATGACCTTGTGCTAAACGGATATAACGACTGGTTTTTGCCATCGTTAGAGGAGTTGGATCAGTTGTACCTGCAAAAAAATTTGGTTGGTGGTTTTGGTAATGACTACTATTGGAGTTCCAGCGAATACAATAGCATCAGGGCCTGGAGACGGGCCTTCAGCTGTGGTTACCAGAACTACGGCACTAAGTACTTAACCTACAATGTTCGTGCAATTCGGACTTTTTCAAATGCTGTAAATCTGTCAATCCTTAACACAGCTCCTGCTACAAGTATTACAGTATCTTCATGCACTTGCGGCGGAAATATAACCTTCGATGGTAACACAAATATATTAGAAAGGGGCGTTTGCTGGAGTACTTTTCCAGATCCAAAAATGGCTGAGAGTATGACCAACAATGGCCCTGGAACAGGGGTATTTATGAGCAACCTGACAAATCTTATACCAAACACTTTTTATTATGTATGGGCTTATGCAACAAATAGCGTTGGAACAACTTATGGAAATGAGATCACATTTACAACATTAGGCAATCCAATAATTCCTACAGTTACAACAACCGCAATTACATTGAATACACCAACCTCCGCCAGCTGTGGAGGAAATGTATTATCTAACGGTGGAGATACCGTAAGTGCCCGGGGAGTATGCTGGAGCACAAACACTATCCCAACAATATCAGACAGCCATACATCTAATGGCAACGGCACCGGAGTATTTGTGAGTAACATTATTGGCCTAACCCTAAATACTATTTATTATGTACGTGCTTATGCTACCAATAGCATAGGCACAGCATATGGGAATGAATTAAGTTTTACTGCATCATACGTTATTGGTCAAAATTATGGCGGTGGAATAATCTTCTATATTGATGGTGCAGGCCAACATGGGTTGATCGCAGCTACCAGCGATCAACCTGGAGCACCATGGGGCTGTCAGGAAATGTCAATTCCAAGCACAACTCAATTCATTGGAGCAGGACAGTCGAACACGACAGCCATAGTGACCGGATGCAATGAACTAGGCATTGCAGCCCGTATTTGTGACGAGCTCGTGCTGAATGGATATAGCGACTGGTTTTTGCCATCGATGGATGAACTGAACCAGATGTATTTGCAAAAAACTGTAATTGGTGGTTTTGTTGATACCTACTATTGGACTTCCAGCGAATTTATTTATATCAATAATGCATGGATACAACACTTCGTTAATGGTGGGCAAGACATCTACAATAAGTCAATCACTACTAATGTACGTGCTGTTCGGGCTTTTTAACCAAATTTGCAGATAAAAACATCAATGCAAGAGGTTACTCTCAAATCCTTTTTCGCAGTAATGGTAATTGGTAATGAAAAAATAAAATTGGTTTTATTAGATTGTGATCAGAAATCATATTGGATTCAGATTTTATAATGTCCCTTTTCGTTTATATTGGATAAGCTCAATAATTTTTCTGATATCCCTGTTAACATTGCCTTGCACTGGACTCCTGCCGAGTTTTTTCGGAGTAACCCAGCGAACTTAGATATATGATTTTTCAATGATTGATGTTAACTTTGATGGTGGGAACTTTAAGGAAATAGCTGTGGTTGTATTTGTACAGAACGATTCGGATAAAATTCTTATTCAAAGTGAGATAGCGGTTATTTCTTTTGCTACAAGAATTGGTAACACGACTTCAGATGATAATAGCTTGCAAATTTTCCACAACCCTGCAAAGAATATGGCTAATATTCAATCCTCAGACGAGGTGAACAAAATTCAACTAATCAGTTTAACTGGTCAAGTGGTTCTGTGTCAAGCTTGCCTCGGGAATAAAACAAAGTTAATCACAACCCGATTTGAGCCCGGAATCTACTTTGTAAAAATATTCTCTGCGGATAATGTGATTACCAAAAAAATAGTAATTGAATAGATTTAGTTAGTGAAATGGTGATTGGCCCCGAAACACCCCTACTCTCCCGGATTTTAATTCCGGGTGCGGTAAGCAATTCATGGACAGATTTATTCATCTTTTTTTCTTGATTAACTTTTGCTTATTGGGATTTATGATTTGCACGGATTTACCCGAAGATGCCCGCTTCGCAAGGCGAGCCAATGGCACAAATCCGCGAATGCGGGGCTGGGCTCAGTGGAATTGACGCCTATGGCATGGGGAATTGTTGACCCGAATGGACAGGCTCAGTAAATTGCAGCACAGGTGTTGAAAACATCTCGGTTATAGCATACTCAGAAGCGCTTTTTTTTGCAATCACACGCCGGTGCGCTGTGTGGTTCCGTTACAGGAACTTCATTTTGGAGCCTTGCTGGAAGTGGAGATGACGGCGGTTCAGTAGATTCTACTCATACTTCAAACTATCCACAGGGTTCATATTTGCAGCTCGGTATGCTTGTAAACTAACCGTTAGCAGTGATAACATTACAACGGCCAATCCGCTGATTACAAATACCCACCATTCCATTTCAACCTGATAGGTAAAGTTTTTTTCCAACCAGCTTTTCATCAGGTAATAGGAAATAGGCACGGATATTACAAAAGCCAGCATCACCCATTTTACAAACTCAAAAGAAAGCATATTTACAATTTGATTAACGGATCCGCCATGTACTTTGCGGATTACTATTTCTCGGCGACGCTGTTGGATCATGAATGAAGTCATTCCCAGTAATCCCATACAAGCAATAATTAACGCAAAACCCGAAAAATAGCTTACGATTTTGCCAAGTCGCTCTTCAGCCTTGTATTGCTGATCAACCACCTGATCGACAAACTTAAAATTAAAAGGATCTTCGGGATACTTTTTCTTCCAGGCTTTTTCAATCTGATCGATGATTGCCGTCTGGTTTGTACCTGAAATCTTGATCACAATTTCGTTCATATTATCCAAAAAGGTAATAAACAAAGGTCCCACCGGCTGATGCAAACTTTCGAAATTAAAATCTTTTACAATTCCGATCAATTTAAAACCCCAAAGTTTGATCTGATACGGATCTTCCCATCCATAATATTTTACGGCAGCTTCATTCATCAAATATCTTCCTGCCCGATCCGCATCGTCCTCGCCCGAAAAATTCCGACCACTAAGCATTTTTATTCCCATTAAATCGAAATAATTCGGATCACATTTCAGATGGCGCATATTGATATCTTTGCCATCCATCTGGGCAAACATTCCGTTCGTAATGTTACCGGGCACCGCATTGGCAAAAGCTATTTTATCAACACCCGGTATTGCCAATAATTCATTTTTAAAGTCCTGTGCATTTACATAAGCATTGTCTTTCGTTTTCAAACGAATTACATTTTCTTTGTCGAATCCCAGATTCAACTGCTTCACATAATTAATCTGACGATAGATAACGATGGTACCCACAATCATCACCAATGAAATCACAAACTGAAAAACCATCAGTGATTTTCTTGCAACAATTCCTCCTTTACTTCGTGCAATCTTTCCTTTAATTACTTCAACAGTTTTGAACGAAGTTAACGCAAATGCCGGATATAATCCTGAAACAATACCTATCAAAACAGCTCCGGCAATAAATAATATATTGAAAGGAAAAGTATAATAAAGCTGAACCTGTAAATTTGTTTCGGCTAATCGGTTAAACTCACCAATCGAAAGCTCTGCTAATAAAAAGCCCATAATGAGCGAAATAAAAATGAGGAGAATGGATTCAGTCAAGAACTGTTGTATCAGCTTTTGCTTATACGCCCCTACCACTTTTCTGATTCCAACTTCGCGCGCACGTTTGCTTGCGTTAGCAGTAGTTAGGTTGATATAATTAATGCAGGCAATAACTAGTATGAATAATGCAATGCCAATGAACAACATTACGAATTGCATATTCCCACGCCTAAATTCATTCGGAGCCTCAATTTTTTGATTATAATAAATTTCAGAATAAGGGATCAAGCCCCAATTAGAATCCCGCCCGAACTGAGCCAATAAGTCTTTGCTAAGCTTTTGTTCAAGTTGTGGAATATCTGCGTTTTTTTCAAGCTCTACAAAAGTATTAATGCCCCAATCATTAGGGTTAGTGAGTGGTCCATTTGGTATGTTAAGCAATGAGGTAATTGAGACATAGGCATCCACTACATAAGTCGAATTTTCAGGGATATCAGGAATTACCGCTTCAACGACAAACTCAAATTTATTGTTCCATAAGACTATTTTACCAATCGGGTTTTTATCATTGAAAAGTGCTTTTGCCGAACGTTGGGTTAGAACCATCCCATTTCGTTGATCCAGTGCATGATCCAGTTCCCCTATAATTGCTTTGTTATTAAAAATCTTAAAATAAGTAGAGTCAACCAATCCCACTTTATCGAAGTAAACATAGTTCCCGTCATCCAAATAAAATTCCCCATCAAATATGATGGATCTACAAACCTGTTTGATTTCAGGATAGCGTTCATCAACAAATTCGGCAAACAATCCACTCCCGAATATATGGCCCCTGTTTTTCTCAAACAAACAGTAAATGTTTTCTGAGTTTTTAATGTGTTTGTCTGTAGTCAGCTCGCTTTTTATATAAAGAGAAAGCAGGATAAACAATGAAAAAGCAATGCCTAAACCCAAAAGGTTTATTAATGAGTATGTGATATTTCTCGTTAAATTCCGAACCGCTATTTTAAAATATGATCTGAACATATGCTATAATTATTAATGATGTGGAAGCAATGTCAAAGCAAATGCCAAAACTTTTACAAGCTGATTTACTGCGCCTTACAAACAGGCCCAAGCAAAACCATAAAACAATCGTTCAGCTTCTGGACAGTGGGTGTTCAGCTTGTGAACAAATTTAGTATTTTTGCCAAAGACAAACTCATTTTCAATGAATAAAGTCACAGGCAAAATTCTGGCAATCGATGACAACGAGAGCATCCTGCTCACCTTAAAGCAGTCGCTAAAATACGAAGTCCGGGAAATCGAATGCATTAAAAATCCCAACCTGATTCCACAAAAGCTGGAGCAAAAGGAATGGGATGTGGTATTGCTGGACATGAATTTCAGTGCAGGGATCAATTCAGGAAACGAGGGAATTTACTGGCTGCGGGAAATCAAACGAATTTCGCCAGACACGCTGGTGATTTTGCTAACGGCATACGGCGATATACAACTGGCTGTGCAGGGAATGAAGGAGGGTGCGCATGATTTTGTTAGTAAGCCCTGGGACATCG
>Ga0208900_1000873_pt1 | contig 17537 bp, 10 predicted proteins | sample AntAceMetag02UKK_FD_184763 | JGI IMG/M metagenome (GOLD analysis project Ga0208900, IMG submission 184763) | Saline lake microbial communities from Ace Lake, Antarctica - Antarctic Ace Lake Metagenome 02UKK (SPAdes) (version 2) | ecosystem: Environmental > Aquatic > Non-marine Saline and... | reverse complement strand
ATGTTCTTTGACAATTTGTTTGTATACTATATATTGAGGTTGACTGTGCATGCTAATGCAATATGTTGGCCTTTTCCCCACATCCGTGGGGATGATCCGTAATGGGGTTGGGTTTCCCGGGGATTGTGTTTCTTTTCCCCACATCCGTGGGGATGATCCGTATTCCCAATCCAAAACTTGTCTCCTTTTTAACTTTTCCCCACATCCGTGGGGATGATCCGAGGATAATTGTCGGTCAGACTACCACCCAGCACTTTTCCCCACATCCGTGGGGATGATCCGCATTGGTCTGGAAAAAGGATCAAGACCATAGGCTTTTCCCCACATCCGTGGGGATGATCCGAATTACTTTGCATGTGATTTCAAAGAAGGCCCCTTTTCCCCACATCCGTGGGGATGATCCGAGTCTCCGAGATGTGTTTTTTGACACATTTTCCTTTTCCCCACATCCGTGGGGATGATCCGAGTAGCAGCATTGGCGTGAACGATTTTCGAAACTTTTCCCCACATCCGTGGGGATGATCCGTATTGAAACCATCGAAATTATCAAAGCCAAATCTTTTCCCCACATCCGTGGGGATGATCCGAGCATATAATTGTTCCGACAATACCATTAGAAACTTTTCCCCACATCCGTGGGGATGATCCGCCTTGATGGATATTAGAAAATGCTTTGAAGACCTTTTCCCCACATCCGTGGGGATGATCCGGTTATATCATGAGGAGAACGTCTTCTGCTATGCTTTTCCCCACATCCGTGGGGATGATCCGTAAAGGCCCACCAAAAAATGGTAGGCCAAAACCTTTTCCCCACATCCGTGGGGATGATCCGCCAAACAGTTCCCGCTTCATAGTCACTTGTGTCTTTTCCCCACATCCGTGGGGATGATCCGATCATGCACTTTTTTAGCGACGGCTTTATTGCCTTTTCCCCACATCCGTGGGGATGATCCGCCCCTGGCCTGCTGTTCAAGAAATTTCTGATACTTTTCCCCACATCCGTGGGGATGATCCGAAATTTCATTGATTGAGGATCAGCAGGCAGAGCTTTTCCCCACATCCGTGGGGATGATCCGTTATATATGTTTTTCGAATATTCTCATTGATGCTTTTCCCCACATCCGTGGGGATGATCCGGTCTGCTGCTTCATAGGGATTATCAACGGATACTTTTCCCCACATCCGTGGGGATGATCCGGCAATCGCATTATCAAGTGACTCTTCTATCACCTTTTCCCCACATCCGTGGGGATGATCCGGTGTATTCAGCGGTCACAAACCCCGGGACATGCTTTTCCCCACATCCGTGGGGATGATCCGTATGAAAACATTTTTCGCGGCACTTTGTTTGGCTTTTCCCCACATCCGTGGGGATGATCCGAAATTGAGGCGTATCTTGCACAAGAAAGGAGCCTTTTCCCCACATCCGTGGGGATGATCCGCCCAGAAGAAATTCAGAATTTCATACTCTGGACTTTTCCCCACATCCGTGGGGATGATCCGAAAATGGTGCGATTCCCTATCTGCCTACCAGCCTTTTCCCCACATCCGTGGGGATGATCCGAGGTACTGGCCATATGCCGTGACCTTGCCGTTCTTTTCCAGACACTCGTGGGGATGATCCGAAATTGATCGCATTGTTAGGATGATCGCCACACGCCTTTTACCCTGAAAAGCTATGTCTCCGGTGGGTATTATTTGGTTTTTGCAGAGCTGTTTGTGGGGGCAGTAGCAGCTATTCTTAACCCTTTCACCCTTTCACCGCTCCAGAAATTAGATCCACGATCTTCCTGGAGGTGTATTCTCCCACATCCGCCAGACCATCAATGGGCAAGAACTGATTAGCATTGTTGGAAAACAGGCATGTCACCGATGCCGGAAAGTCCTCATCTGCCTCATAAAAAATATAACAAAGGGCAATCTTGGGCAGAGGAAACAGGGTAAAAGCAAAATCGCCCCCTGCCTGAACCGCTACATCCTCTCCGTTGAAATATTGGGTTATCAGGGCCGCAGACTCTCCGATCTCAGAGACATGGGGCACCAGCAGCTGCTCTGTGTGCGTGCTGAACGCCCCTACATAGGGCATGCTGTCAGGAAACTCTCGAAAAGACTTGAATGGAAATAAAAGACAAATGTCAGGGGTTACATTCAAGGCATAAAGGGAGATCAAAATACCGTGGATTGCAGGGTATTCTCTATCTTCCAGGGTTATGCCCTGGGGGGTAATGGTACATTGTTCACCAAAGGCATTAAACACAAACTCCTGGTCATCCCGGTGGGCGGGCAGATTCCTTTCAAGATCCGGGAAAAGTTTCGTGTACAGTTTTTGCAGATTTTGTTGAACTATTTTTGCGTAATTGTCGGTCAAGAGCGTCTCCTGCATTATTTTAAGAATCTTTGCCATGTCTGAGGCCTTGTTGTTACCGCATATCCCTTCCCGGCATCTGTAGCCATCATATCCAATCGCCGGTTCCGAGCCGGTTCCACCGTCTCCCGGGCGGGCCAGGAACCATATCGCGCCTTGAAAAAAAGACGGCGAAAATCATTTAAAATCATCAAAAGATTGGGGATGAGTACCAGGGTCAATACCGTGGCAAAGGCCACCCCGCCGGCCAGAGAAAGGGCCATGGGAATGAGAAATTTTGCCTGGAGATTAGTTTCCATTATCAACGGTGCAAGGCCTCCCACCGTACTAAGAGTGGTGAGTAAAATAGCCCGGAACCGACGCTTTCCCCCCATCAACAGAGCTTCTTCAAAGGGCATGCCCTCTGCAATGTTTTCATTGATGCGTTCTATGAGCACAATGGCATCATTAACCACCACTCCGGTGAGGGCCACCATGCCAAAGATACTCATCAAAGACAGATCATAGCCCAAAGCCAGGTGCCCCAGTATGGCACCAATAATGCCAAAAGGAACGGTGATCATGATCACAAAGGGCTGAACATAGGAACGAAACATAGTGGCGATAATGATAAAAATTCCCACAATGGCCATGGGAAACCCCACCATAAGGCTGGAAAAGGATTCCCGCATTTTTTTCTTTTCCCCCTGGAGGGAGATGTACAACCCGGGATATTTTTTATTAAGGGATTGAAAATAACCACTGGAAAGCTCGGCCATGATCTCATTGGCATTGGCCCGGTTACTGTCCACATCGGCACTCACAGACACCCGGCGCATTCCGTTGGTGCGGGTGATGGTGGAATACCCCGGCCCGAAAGCCACGGTGGCCACGGATAACAGGGGTACTTCCCGTCCCTGGGAGGTGCGGATGCGAATCTCTTTAAAATCCGATACCCGACTGCGCTCTTTTTCAGTGTATCGCACCTTGATCTTAACATCATCCCGGCCCCGCTGGAGACGCACCGCCTCCTGGCCGAAATATCCGGCATACACCTGGCGGGCCAGGTCTTCCACCGTAAGGCCAAGGCCCCGGGCTTCGGGTTTTAATGCCAGTCGCAGCTCATTTTTCCCGGGTGAGAAATCAGACCGGATCTGGAACACCCCGTCAAAGTCCCCCAGCCGATTTTGGAGATCCTGGGAGGCCAGACGAATGGCATCCATGTCATGCCCCTGTATCCACACCTCAATGGGGGCTCCGGGTGGTCCTGCGGCCATGCCCTCAAAGGTAAGGGATTTTACACCGGCAAGGGTGCCCACCTCCTTTTCCCACATAACCATGATATCTTTGGAATGAATCCCCCGTTCTTCAGAAGGCAGCAGCACGGCGTGCATGCTTCCGTAATTGGGGCCAAAACTTGGCATCTGTCCAGCGGTGACCCCCACCAGAACCAGGCTCTTTTTAAGTAAGGGTTCTCCGGAAAGGGTGTGAAGTTTTCCATTGAGACGAAGCATGGCCGCTTCCACCTGTTCCATGGCCGCCTGGGTCATTTCTGGGGGCGTACCATTGGGAAACTCCACAGTGGAGGTGATGATAAAACCGTCCAGGTCTGAAAAAACTTGGAATTTAAGCAATCCCCCCTGCATGAATCCCAGAATCACCATGAAAAGAGCAATGGCCGAACACAAAGACAGGTAACGCCAGCGCAGGGCCTTTGTTAAAAACGGTAGGTAAACCATGCCCACAAACCACTCAAGCCCCTCGGCCACAGACCTGTGCAACCTCCCAATCCATGAGAAAAGAAACCCCCTCGTTGTTTTTTTGGTAATATTGGGGTCGGGCAAATGACTTAAATGGGCAGGTAAAAGAATAAGGCACTCCACAAGGGAGATGGCAAGGCAGGCAATGACCACCACCGGCAGAATAGAGATAAATTTCCCCATGATGCCGCCGATATAGGCCAGGGGTAAGAAGGCCACAATGGTGGTGATCACCGCCGCCACCACGGGCATGCCCACCTCCCACACCCCTTCAACGGCGGCCTTTAAGGGGCCGTCCCCATTTTTACGATGGACAAAAATGGCCTCTCCCACCACAATGGCATCATCCACCACAATGCCCAGAACCATAATGAGCCCGAACAGGGAAATCATATTAATGGTTCCCCCCAGGAGCCATAAAATCACCACGCCGCCGCCAAGGGATATGGGAATCCCCATACCGGCCCAGAAACTCAGGTGAATATCCAGAAACAGCCACAGGAGAAAAAATACCAGGGCAAGGCCGATGATCCCGTTTTTCATTAACAGGTCAATGCGATCCTGGAGCATGTCTGTGGCATCGTAGATCAGGGAGATGTCAGCACCGGGGGGAAGCGTTTTTTGTCGTTCAGTGACAAATCTGTGAACAGCCCTGGAGATCACCAGGGCATCCTCTGCTTCGGTTTTAAGCACATTGATGATCACCGCAGGCCTGCCATCCACCTTTGCCCGGATGGGGTCCTGGGCAAATCCGTCATCAATCACTGCCAGCCGGTCCAGGGTGATGCTTTCGCCATCCGGGCCTGCCAGCACCACAATATCTGCCAGATCCCGGCCGGTGTATTTCCGGCCCAGGGTGCGTATCCGGATCTCTTCTCCCTGGGTTCGAAGGGTGCCCCCGGCCAGGTTTAAATTACTTTGCCGCACTGCAGACACCACCTGGTCAAAGGTCAAGCCATACTCCCGCAACCGTGATTCAGACACTTCAATGCCGATTTCATAGTCCCGGGTACCGGAGATGGTGACCTGGGAAATTTCGGCCAGCTGCTGAATCTCATCTTCCATGGCATACGCCCACTCTTTAAGACGCCGTTCGGACATATCGGCGGACAGGGCCAGCATGACCACTGATTCTTTAAGGGTGATCTCAGAAACAATGGGCGCTTCGGCATCCACGGGAAAGGTGGAGATACCATCCACCGTACTTCTGACCTTATCCAGAACCTCCTGAACATCATAATTTTCGTCCAGCTCTATCTGGGCCGTGGCAATGCCTTCGGAGGATCGGGTGGTATATTGATCGATCCCTTCTATCTCTTCAATGGCCTCTTCAATTTTCCGGCTGATGCCCTCTTCGGTCTCTTCCGGATCTGCTCCGGGATAGGGAACGGAGATGGAGATCATATCCAGGGAAAACTCCGGAAAAATCTCCCGGATCATGGAATTAAGGGCAAACCCCGCCGCAAGAAAAATCAACAGTAGAAGGATATTGGCAAAAACGGTGTTGCTGGCAAAGGAGGCAAGAACCTTTTTCATGAGCCCTCCCGGGAAGCGACGATGTCAAGCAGACTGTTTTCCAGGGGATCCACCAGTCGGGTGATGATGATCTCCTGCCCCGGGTCAATGCCATGGGATATATAGGTCTCTTCGCCCTGGGTCCGGGCCACGGTCACTGGCAGGGTTTTTAGACGACCCTCTTTCACCGCATAAACGGTATTTTCAAAGGTAACAGCCCACCGGGGCAGGGCCACCACATGGGTCAAGGGTTTTCCCGGTATGGCAACGCTGCAAAACATTCCCTCCACCAAGGGTAATCGTTTTTGGGGCATGGCTTCCTGGGCTGAGACCCGCACGGCCACGGTCACGGTGCGGGTGGCCGGATCAAAGGCCACGGTGCGGTGCAACTGCCCCACCCAGGCGGTTCCCTGGGGGTCTTCGGTCCAGTGAATATCTACATTAACGGGACGGATGGCAGAAAACCAGGCCAGATCCCGGGATTGATTTTCTGTATCAAATTCCAGCCAATCATTCACGTCCCGACTGTCCAGGGGGACATGGATTTCCAACAGGGCATCATCGGCCAGGGTAAGGACATTTGTTCCAGGGGTGACATAGCCTCCCTTTTCCAGACTCACTGATTTCAAGCGGCCGGTGAAGGGGGCGGTTACCCGGCATCGTTCCACATTGGCCCGGGCTGTGCTAAGGGATGCTCTGGCTCCGGCCAGTGCACTCTGGTTTTCTTGGATTTGAAGGGGATAAATGGCCAGCATGAGGGCCATCTGATCCACCTGGTCCCGGGTGGTGTTATATGTCTGTTCCGCTTTATCCACATTGGAACGGGTTCCCACTCGATCCCGACGAAACAAGGAGTTCACCCGATCAAACTCCGCCTTGGCCAGGTCACGGTTCCGTTCCAGGGTGGCAAGGCGCATTTGTTCCAGTTTTAATTCTGCTGTGAGCCGGGCGACAATTTTTTTCCGCTGGTCTACGGTGGCCAGGGCCTGTTCCAGGGCTGATTGATAGTTCACTGGGTCCACGGCAAAAAGCAGGTCCCCCTGTTTAACAATCTCTCCCACCTCCAGGCGGGGATGGATGGCAACAATTTTGCCGGATACCTCTGGTGCCATGTTAAGGGTGTTCAGACAGCGCACCTCACCAAAGCCCTGGATTAACACCTCCACATCCTGGGGCTGGGCCATGAGGGTTTCCACCCGTATGGCCTGTTCTGGACGAACCGCTTCCCGGGGGGGCACCTTCATGGCTTTAAGGCCCATCATGGCTCCGGCCCCGGCAATGAGAATCAATACACTGAAAAAAACCCGCACCCTTATTTTGGGAGAGTCCTTTTTTCCACGTGACATGGATCGCACCTCTTTGTTTTTTATAAGAAAATGTGGCACTGGAGTGCCGACAGCAGAGCCCCCGGCGACTGTCCTGACAAAAGGCACCTTAAGGTGAAACGGTAAAAGCCAAGAAATGTCAATCATATCAAGGAATAATTGTGTCTTTCACCTTTCACCCTAATGTAGGTTTTGTCAGCTCACTCCCCATATGAGTCCGTTGATTTAGTCAGCACCCAAAACCCAGTCCCCAATTTTAAATTCCCAGAAATTTAGTTTTAATCCTGTCAAAATGATTCACCAGCAATGATTTTCTCAAATCATAGGCTTCCTGGGTATTGCCCGATGACATTACCGCATTGATGGCACCAAATTCCTGGATAACGGAGCTGATCTCACTTTGCCAGTCTCCGCTGTCAAGGGTGATGTACCAGAGTCGGAATGTCTGTTCGTAGAGACTCTGGGACAGCTCGGTGACCACGGGATTATTAACGGCATTATAGAGAATGGCCCTGTAGTCATGATCCAGTGCGACCAGTTTTTTTTTGTCCTTTTCCCGATCGTTGTTCTTTTCCAGTACCTCACATGCCGATATCAATTTGTTGATCCCCTGGGCATGTTTTTCGGAAAAACTTTCCGAGGCCAGTCGTCCGGCAAGTCCTTCGATCTCGAACCTTGCCCGATAAAGATTCATCATCTGCTGGAATTCAATTTCCGTGATCATGGTTCCGGTGCGGGCAATCACCCGGGCCAGCTTTTCCCACTCCAGACGGTTCAGGATTTCCCGCATGGGGGTCCGGCTGACCCCGAATTCCTTGGCCAGAACATTTTCGTTGAGAATCTGTCCTGGTTTGTACTCCAGGAACAAAATCCGCTCTTTCAATACAGTATAAATCGTTTTATTCATTTAACCAATTACCTCGATATATTTCCCAAGTCTTTTTGTATACCATGAAAACATCACTAAAAAACATAAGGTATACCAAGCGTATGCCCCTTCTGTCAATAGCTTTATAAGTCTGACTCCATTGGCACACCAATTATGATGACTGGCCGATGTTATGACCAACTCCACGAGGACCAAGACCCTGTTATCATTATTCGTTGGGCTGGCGAGGCACCATGACTGTTATTTAATAAACCTGGTTCCTGCCATTCTGCTTGGCTCTGTACAGATTTTGATCCGCCATTTTCAGAAGCAGTTCCGGGGTATATTCCATGTCGTCGGTTTCAGAGTCTTCAAAATCCGAGGAGGGGGGGACATGGGGGGGAAACTCCAGGGTGGCCATGCCGATGCTCACAGAAACATGGGGAAACACCGTGGAATCAATATGAGGAATTTTTTCCTTAAGCACCGCCTTTCTGGCCATTTCTCCCACCTGGTGGGCGGCCTGGCGATCCGTTTCTGGAAGAATCAGGGTAAACTCCTCCCCGCCATACCGGGCCACCACATCGGCGGGTCGTTTCATACTGCTCTCAAGGGCCGATGCAATAGCATACAGTGCCCGATCCCCCATGGCATGGCCATAATGATCGTTGTATTGTTTGAAAAAATCCACGTCCACCATGCCAAGTGACAGGGGGGTGCCGTTTCGTCTGGCCCTGGCAAATTCATTTTTCAGCGCTTCATCAAAGCGGCGGCGATTGGGGATCTCGGTCAAGGCATCCAGGTAGGCCAGTTTATCCAGCAATTTATGCTGATGCACAAAACGGATGTAATTGTGAATGCGCATTTTAACGATGGGGGGGGAAAAGGGTTTGGCAATGTAATCCAGGGCTCCCAATTTCAGCCCGGTGGCCTCGTCTTCCACCGAGTCCAGGGCCGTGATGAAAATCACCGGAATATCTTTGGTCTTATCATTTTCTTTGAGTTGTTTAATGACCTCATATCCTCCCATTTCAGGCATCATAACATCCAGCAAAATCAGATCCGGCGGCGGGTCCTGAAAGGCAAACTTAAGGGCCTGTTTTCCGTTTCTGGCCAGAATCGGGGCATACTCTTCTTTCAAAAGATCCGCCAGCACCTTGAGGTTCATTTTCTCATCGTCCACAATCAAAATGCGTGCTTTTTTTTTATTTGTATGCAACGTCGACACCTTCCATTTTTTTTGAGGCTAATGTTGTATTTCAGGGGTTTTTGTAATTGTGGAACCTAAAAGTTGCAAGCGTTATTTGAAATGAAAAATAATCATAAATATTTTAAATAATATGATATTATTCAAATCTTAAAATCATGAATGCAATTTTCAGGTGGAAATTAAAACCATTCCGTCATTTTATCTGCTGCCTGTTCAAATTCAATATCATCCATGAGGTCCATGATGGCCCTGAGCTCCCTTTCATATCCGCATTCTTTGAGAATTTTCTCCACATCCGGCAGAAGATCCGTGGCCATGAATTCTCCTTTGACCAGAAGTGCGTGGAAATCTTTGAGAATTTTTTGTTTATCTTCATCCAGGTCTGTGATGAGTTGACGCGGTTCCACGGAGCTGTTCTCCCCAGGTTTCGGGGGGTCACAAGGGGACTGGAGCGTTTTGACAGGCAGTTGATCCAGGGTGGTCAGTATGGTTTCCATTTCATTAATAAACCCATGAACCAGGGAAATATCCACGGCCCTGGGGGAGGCGGTGGATTCCGGTTGCGGCGGGTCTTTAATTTTCATGGCCTTCAGGTGGTCTTCCAGGGCTGCGGCACGCTTGAACAGTTCTTCCGCCGCCATATACCCGGATATGCCTTTAATGGTGTGGGCGCATTCTCTGATTTTTTTAAAGTCTTTTTGGTGGAGTAAATTTTGCAGATATTCAGGGTGATCGCCATAATCTTTTTTAAAATCCTGGAGAATGGTGAGTAAAAGTTCCGGTTTATGGCTCAGGTGTTCCAGGGCTTTGGCGTGATTGATCCCCTTTAAGGGGGGGAGCTGGAAACCAGTGCGTGTTTCCGGGGACATGACAGGGGTTTCTTTTTTTGTTTCTTCTGTTATCCCGGGGGCCCGGTTTTCCACAGGGGAGTCATCTGTGGCTTCTTTTGTGGTTTTCCCCCCCGGTTTTTTCGGGATGAACTGCTGGAGAACCTGGTACAGTTTTCCGGGATTCACCGGTTTGTTCAGGTGGCCGTTCATACCGGCTTTAAGGCTTTTTTTCTGATCTCCTGCCATGGCATGGGCCGTCATGGCAATGATGGGAATCTGGTGTAGTTTTTTTTCATTGCGGATAATCCGGGTGGTTGCCAGGCCGTCCAGCACCGGCATCTGGATGTCCATGAGGATCAGATCATAGGATGTCTTGTCCATCATCTCAAGGCAGATCCGGCCATTGTCTGCAATGTCCACCACCATGCCGACGTCCTCAAGAAATGCCAGTGCCACCTCCTGGTTGATGGCATTGTCTTCCACCAGGAGAATACGGGCCCCCCGGATATGTTCCATGGCGGCCGCCGGGGAGGAGGCGGGGCCTGTTCCCAATTCCGCTGGGGAGGGGGCAAGCCCCATGGTTTCCTGGAGCGTGTTATACATCTCCGATGGATACACCGGTTTCAGTAAAAAGGCCTTGATGCCTGTTTTTTCGGCGGCCATACGTGCCTCTTCCCTGCCATTGGCTGTCACCATGAGCATGGCAGGGGTTTGGGCAAAATTTTCATTGGCTTTGATGCGCCGGGCGGTTTCAATGCCGTCCATTCCGGGCATGATCCAGTCTAAGAGCACCACGGTATAAGGCCTTTCTGCTTCAAGGGCGTTATCCAGGCGTTCCAGGGCACTTTTCCCATCCGGGGCACTGTCCACTTCCATGCCAAAGGATTCCAGCATGGAGACCAGCAATTCCCGGGCCGCCCTGTTATCATCCACCACCAGGGCGCGGTGACCCTGTAACAGGTTTCTGTCAGGGACAGCCGCAGGTGTCAGGGGCGTTGAATAGTTGAGCTTTACGGTGAAAATAAAGGTGGAGCCCTCATCGGGTTTGCTTTCCACCCAGATGCTTCCCCCCATCATCCGTGTCAGCTGACTGCATATGGAAAGACCCAGTCCAGTGCCCCCATATTTCCGGGTGATGGAATCATCTGCCTGGCTGAAGGCTTCAAACAGAGAGGCAATCTGTTCAGAATGCAGTCCCACACCACTGTCTTTGACGGAAAATTTTAATGTGGCCTGCCCATTTTCGGCATGGGGAAGTTCTGCCTTGCTGTTTTCGCTCTTTATTCCAGGGTTCGTTTCAGGGTTTGTTCCAGGTGATCCCCCCGGCATGTGGGGGGAGGCATTTCTATTGATTTCATGATCTCCATCAAGGGTGACGGAGATAAAGATCTCTCCCTTTTCCGTGAATTTAATGGCATTGCTGGCCAGGTTCATCAAGATCTGTCCCAGGCGCAAGGGGTCTCCCCTGAGGTGGGAGGGAATGTTTTTGTCCACCTGAAACAGAAATTCCAGCCCCTTGTCTTCGGCCATGAACCCAATGGTGTTCACCACATTGGTCAGGACATCTTCCAGTCGAAAATCTATGGATTCCAGGGTGAGTTTGCCCGCATCAATTTTGGAAAAATCAAGGATGTCGTTGATGAGGTTCAGAAGGGTTCTGGCCGAAGTTTGAATTTTATCAAGGTAATTGGTCTGGGTGGTGTTCAAGGGGGTTTTTCCCATGAGATGGGCCATGCCGATGACGCCGTTCATGGGGGTTCGGATTTCATGGCTCATGCGGGCCAAAAAATTGCCCTTGGAGTCATTTGCGGCCTCTGCTGCCTCCATTGCCTGGATGATTTCCTGCTTCATCTGTTTCTGGCTGCTCATGTCCATGGCCGTGAACAGGTATCCCCGCATGATGCCCCGGGCATTGTAAAAAGCGGTGATGGAGAGATTGACAGGAAGAAGCGTTCCGTTCTTGCAGATATAAGTCCACTCATGGGCCTGGAAAACATGCTGTTTGACATGCAGTGCAAAGATGTCGATGGCAACGGGCTGTGTGGGCATGACCCCCGTCAGGACATGGGCGTACTGCTTTAACTCTTCTTTTACATGAATGATGGAGATGTTCTTTTTGCCCTCCATCTCATCCTGGGAAAATCCCAGGAGGTTGGCGGCACCCACGTTGAACAGGGTTATTTTACCATTAAGGTCGGTGGAGATGATGGAAAGCTGGGTGGTGGCATCCAGAACTGCCCGGCGCTGGGCATTGGCCGCCTCCAGATGGTGAAGGGTCCGGTCTGTTTTTTCAAATTGCTTTACCACCAGGCGGGCCGTGATGGTGGCCGCCTCCCTGGCTACTTTTATTTCCTGGCGAAGCATACGGTTTTCTGCTTCAAGTTCTGCGGTGGTTTTTTCTGTTTCCATTTCCATGTACATATACGTGAACCACTTCCTTTCAACTCACCGCCAAAACCTCCCTTTCCCGAGCGATGGGCAAGGGGGGACTTGGCGTAATAACTGATAACGGACGTATTTCTGTGAAACGGGCTGACCTCCCGCAAAATGACCTGGGTATATTTTTTCCGAAATAGCGATTGGGACTTACGAAGACATCCCAAGGTATCTACTTCCTGCCGAATCTAATCTTAACTGTCTTGAGGGTGAGGCTAATCAACTTGGGCTTTTACACGCCCCTTCTAAATCTTTGATTCAATTATTGACAGGGCAAGGGTTGCGGCATGATCAATGGTTTCTTCACTGCATTGACCTTCCAGACCCACCAGAAAAATGTTTCGGGGCAGGGGCATTTCACACACCCGGGGCATCAGGGCCAGAAGATAAGCCAAGCCAGCATCATGGCCGTAATGAAGCGAGTGGGATGCTGTTTTTATCTGATCCTGGGTGAGAACCACCACCCCACCGGGATCAGTGAATCCAGAAATATTGTCCACAAACACCACCGTGGCTGCATTCTCAAGGAAACAGAGCAGGTTGAGCCCTGATATACCCCCTTCAATGAGTTCCGTTTGTCCTGGTAGTTTTTTTGTGGACAGACGGTCATGTACCTGCAACCCGGCCCGGTCATGATCCATGAGTCGGTTTCCCAAACATATGATCCTATTTTTCATGGTTTTAAGTACCCATACATATGTTTTTCAGTATTCCATGGCTATATATCATTGATATCTCTATGTATTGTTTTGAGGAATATATTCTCGGGTACTTAAAAGGTCCAGCCGGTGTGAAACTTTTTGCCGGTGCTGCCATCTTTTTTAAGGGTGTGCACGGCACAGACCATGCATGGGTCAAAGGATCGGATAACGTGGCCTGCTTCCACGGGATTTTCCAGGTCTTTTAATACCACGCCCTTTAATGCCTCCTCCCATGGACCTCGATTCATGCCCTCATCCCGGGGGGAACCGTTCCAGGCAGTGGGGGTAATGATCTGGTAGTGGCTGATTTTCCGGTTTTTTATTTTCACCCAGTGACCCAATGCCCCCCGGGCCGCCTGGACCATGCCCGCCCCCTGGCCATCTGGAATGGTTTTGACAGAGGTGTAAAAGAACTCGTCGCGGTGGGCCATGAGTTCATTGAGCCAGGTTCCCATGGCCGGAAGCAGGGTGGCAGGCCGTGTGATCCGGGCCAGTTGCCGGATAAGGGCTGTGGCTCCTTTTTGTTGGACCATATCGTGGAACAATGGGTTCTTATCCATGATCATCTCTGCCAATGGGCCGGTTTCGGCGGCAAGGCCATCATAGCGGGGGGCCTTGACCCAGGAGTATTTTTCACCGGTATTGCCCGAGGCATAGGGCCGGGTGAACCCGTCAAAGGGGTGGAGGGCGCAGTTTTTCTGGTCAAACCAGGCAGCGGAGACATCTTCGGTGATTCTGGCGGCATCCAGGCCCTGGGAGATGATGCCTTTGGCAAATCCAGGCGTTGTGAGCAAAGGCTCATGGCCTTTTTTTGAGCAGACGTCCCCATTGTTTTGATTCAAGGGAACCACGCTGGTATTTTGGGGAAAGGGAAAATTACCAAAGGAAAGATAAGTGTCCGTTCCGGTGCCAAAGGTGTCAAGCCCGGCGTATCTGGCAAATCTCAGGAAAAATCCCACTTCACTGTTCTGGTGTGCTGGTGATTCATCCAGCCAGTTGTCAAGCTCCTTGAGGCTGGTCACGGCCTGCCATCGTTCTATGGTGCAGCCCAGTACCCGGGATTCATACCAGCTTCTGAATTGATCAATGATGACACGGCACTGCATGAGCTTGGGGGTGTCAGGGATGGAGGTGACACCGCCTGGAACCATGAACGAGGTGTGGGGCCACTGGCCCCCGATGATGGCAATCACCTCTATTAGACGTTTGGTCTTTCGGATGACATCCAGCACACTGGTGCCCTTGAGCATCTGGTACCGGTCCATGGCCTCTTTAAAAAGAGGGTGGTGCTGGTAGGCCTGGGGGTTGGTAAAGTCTGCCATGTACATGAGAATGGTCTGGCGAAGATCACTTTGGATGATTTCTGCCATCAGGGCAATATTGCGAAGGCGGATGGCATTGTCTGGCGGAGTGACCCCCACAATGGTATCCAGGGCCTTTACCGCCGCAGAAAGATGTGTCAGGCTGCAGATGCCGCAGATGCGGGGGGTGATGACAAGGCCGTCCAGGGGACCCCTTCCTTCCATCATGGATTCAAATCCTCGGAACATGGTGCCGGAACTCCAGGCATCGTCGATGCGGTTGTCCGTCACATCTACTCGGATTTCAAGATCGCCTTCCGCCCGGTTCACAGGGATGTTCAGGCCTTTAATAATTTTAGGCATATTTTTTTCCTCAGACCTTGGAACTTCGTTTTCTCAGCCGATCCGGTGCGGCCTCGGCCGCCATCCCCTTGTAGACCATATAATGTGCCCGGTTCACCCCCTTGGGAAGTTCCAGGGGGATACCTTCAATGTTGGGGGTATGAAAAAAGGGGATTGCCCGGGGAAAATCAGGGTCCGTGCATCCAAAACAGGGGACTCCGGCCCGGGGTTTTGAAGAATGTCGATTCCAGAGTAACTTGTTGCAGGGGCCGGGCACCAGGGGCCCAGCACAGCCCATGTGGAAAAAAAGGCACCCCATCTCTCCAAAATCCGACTCTTCAATGCGATACTCATGATATTCATTTCGGGTACATCCCTGGTGTACCATGGTGCTGTACCACTCCAGGGGCCGGTGGAATTCGTCCAGTTCCAGGGGGGTATCTCCGGCCAGGGCCATGAGGCTACCGGCAATGACATCGTGGTGGCAGGGGCATCCGGCAAGATTGATCACCGGAAGGCCTGATTTTGCGGTGAATTCAGCACCCAGGGCACCGCCTTTTTCTTTTTTTCGAAATTGCAGGCCTGTGGCCTCAATGGCATGATCCACACCAAATCCGCCAAAGGCGGCACAGGTGCCCACGGCAACCACCACTTGGGCCTGGTGGGCAAGGGTGTGAAACAGCTCTTTTTTGGCCCTGCCATTAACGGTGTCAAACATGCCGGTGCCAGCGGGGCCGCAGATGATGGAGCCCTCCACCACCAGAATATCCAGAGCAATGTCTCCGGATGTAATTTGTTCCAGCATTTTTTGGTGTGATGTATGGGAAAGGCTGGACAAAGAGGGGTGCCACAACAGTTCAAGACCCAGGGTGTTGAAAAGATCTGTGACATCCAGAAAATCACTGCTTAAAAGCGAATAGGTGTCTCCGCCGCATCCGCCCCCTTGAAGCCAGTAAACTGTTTTCAAAGCGTATTCCCCCATTTGTTGGTGGTGATATCGGTTTGGATTGTCATAACTTTCCTGGCTTGCCACTGGGCAGATTCCAGGCAAAACCAATGTCTGCTATAGCATGTCGTCTTATCCAAGTCACGGACTAAAACGGGCTGGCTGGGCTTGATCATCACATCGGCAGAACACAAGGCATGATCCTTATAAAGAATTATGCCACAGCAGGATCATCGGAAAGGACATATCGATTTCTGCCCTGATCTTTTGCCTGGTACAGCAATTGATCCGCGAAATCCACGATTTGCATGGGGCGAAGCATGGGAAGGGGCACCAGCGACGCAACGCCAATGCTCACTGAAATATGTTTTCCCACCAATGAGGTTTCATGGGGAATTTTTAAGGCTTCAATGTCTGACAGAATCTTTTGGGCAACGGCTTTACCCCCTTTTTTATCGGTGTCTGGAAGAACCATGGCAAATTCCTCCCCGCCATATCTTGCCGTAAAATCAGCTGCCCGGCTCGATGCAGAATTTAAGGTGTGAGCCACTTTTTTCAGGCAGTCATCGCCGGCAAGGTGTCCGTAACAGTCATTGTAGCGTTTGAAATAATCAATGTCGATCATGAGAAGAGTCAGCGGATGTTGGTTTCGTTCGCATCGTTGCCATTCCGCAGTCAGAACCAGGTCAAATCGTCTTCTGTTGGGAACCTGGGTGAGTCCATCTATGTATGACATGGTCTCAAGTTTGCTGTTGGCCTGGATAAGCTCATGGTTGAGGGCGGCAAGTTTTTGATTGTACTGGGACATGCAGCGTTGACGGTAACTCAGGAACGCCCCGAAAAATAGCACAAGTGCCCCCAGTTTCCATAAAAGATCATAGTCAATCCCCTTGTGGTAGTTTAGCTGCATCCAGTTCTGGAACAACTGGTGTCGCTCTTCCCGGGTGAGCGAATGATCCGCCTTTTTCAGGATGGCGGACAGGATGGCATTATCTTTTTTTATTCCGGATTTGAACTCAATTTTGATGGGAACTTCACCGGATATTTTGATGCCCAGGATTTGTTGTTTCTGGATATAATAACCGATTTTCGGGGCGGTGTCGATGAATCCAAACAGGGAGTGTTTCTGGACCATGGCAAGGCCCTGTTCCACCGTTTTAACGGGTATGAAGTTCATGGCCGGATATTTTTTTTGAATGAGCGGGTAAAATGACGTATGGCTACAGATGCCGATTGTCTTTTGGGCGAGTCCCTCAAAGGTGTTGATGAACAGGGCATTGTTGTCCGTGGCAATGACCAGGGGATATGTCACATAGGGGCGGGTTGTCTGGACGTCGGCAGGTGCCGTCTCCCCTGTCCGGACCATGGAAATGATGTCGTAGCCCTGGGATTCATCGTTGCCATGGCTCTTTGGGGTATCATGTTGTACATGCCACTTTAAGGGCAGGCCAATTTTTCGGGACAGTTGTTTGTAATATTCGGCAACAATTCCCTGGTAATCCCCCTCTTGGGTGATGTATTCATAGGGGGGATGCTGGGTCTTTGAAATGCAGATGTTCAGCTCTTTTTTTTGTTCAAGATATCTTTTCTCTGCCATGGACAGGTTTTTTATTTTTGTTGAGTCGTCCAGGGTGCCCATCCACTTGGAAGAAAGGGCATCGAACTGTTCGGGTGTGATGTTTTTCATGGCCTTGTTCAAGATTTTGTGCATCATTGGCCAGTCATTTCTCACTGCCATGTGGAGGGGGAGATCCCGGGAAACGGTGACTTCCATGATCACCTCAATGTCACCGATGAAATGGGTTTTGATGATGTGGTTAATGACCCCAAGGGTAGGCTGTCGAAAGATAATTTTAGTTCCTTATTTTAAACGCAGGATTTGGATTTTAGGTTTATTGAATTTTGGAGTTTAAATTCCTTGAGTTATGTGTTAAAAAATGAATTTATTAGGTTTTTTGG
>Ga0208900_1000871_pt1 | contig 17552 bp, 10 predicted proteins | sample AntAceMetag02UKK_FD_184763 | JGI IMG/M metagenome (GOLD analysis project Ga0208900, IMG submission 184763) | Saline lake microbial communities from Ace Lake, Antarctica - Antarctic Ace Lake Metagenome 02UKK (SPAdes) (version 2) | ecosystem: Environmental > Aquatic > Non-marine Saline and... | reverse complement strand
ACGGATCCCGGAACCCAGACGGCGGGTACGATTGTTCGGGCGGTACAGGAGCCCACCGATAGCGGGAAGGCCCGCACAGTGCTGGAAACCACCACGGTGACAGATCAGGAGGCCAGCGAGTGGGAAAGGTCGGCGTCGAAAGGCGTGGTGCGTCAGAAACATACGGAAGGAACCGCACTGACGGATCCCGGAACCCAGACGGCGGGTACGATTGTTCGGGCGGTACAGGAGCCCACCGACAGCGGGAAGGCCCGCACGGTGCTGGAAACCACCACCGTGACGGATCAGGAAGCCAGCGAGTGGGAGAAGTCGGCAGCGAAAAGCGTGGTCCGCCTGAAACATACAGAAGGCACCGCACTGACCGAGCCGGATGCCCCTGCTGCGGGTACGGTGGTCCGGGCGGTACAGGAGCCTACCGACAGCGGGAAAGCCCGCACGATTTTGGAAACAACCACGGTCACATCCCAAACGGATAACGGATCCTTTTACACGCGGCGTGGACAGGTGCAATGGTGGACGGGCCGGAATGCGACGGCGGCGGAGTATGGGGCGGCGGTAACGGCATCTGGGATTGACGTGGAAGCCACGGGGAATGATTCGGACAATAGCCACAGCAAGCGGGTGAATGAATATGGGCGCATTGATTATGACATCGTGCTTAACCCGACAGCGGAGAAGTCAACCGCCATTGATCGGGATTATATTGAGGTTGGGTGGACGCGCATTCAGGATACAGCAATGAATCTTGGTGGTTCAGGCTATACGTTCACGCATGTTTATGTGCAGACGTGGATCACCAACAACAGCACCAATGCACAAGCCTTTTGTAATGGCGGAACGGGATTCAAGTCGGTGCCTTCGGCGTCTGGCACTCCGTCGGCAAAGTATGATTATCCGCTGGGAGAATTGGCCGGATACAAAACAGGAATTGAGCACAGCATCAGCGGAGGCTGGAAGAGAGCGATAAGGGTTTATGGCGGATACTCCTCATAATTTAGAGAGCAAAGTTACCTTGCTTGAAATGCTGCTCATGCAGGCGATCAACCGTCTGTCTGATGTGGAGGATACTTTCGTGGGGACAGGGACCGCCACGACGGTAGCGGGCGGCGCGGTGGCAACGTCGTTCACCGGGGTTTATTGGTTCAAGGGGACGCGGTATGAGCTTTCTGGGACGGCCAAGGCGTATTGGTATCACAGCGAGGAACCCAACGCTGGCTACTGGAGCGACGGCCCGATGCCTAGCCCGATGCCGGACATGCAATACTGGAGGGCAACGGCAGAATGCAACGCTGTAGAATATATTTCGTGCTGATTGCGCTGGCCCTGCTTCCAACGCTGGCAAGCGCCGAGGGCTGGACGGCTGCGGCGTGGGATTTCGAGCATACTTGGTTCGCAAGCAACGCGCTTGTTACAAGGCCGATGTACGGGTACAGCGTTGAGGACGTAATCACCCAGACAAGTTTCACGAACTCAATCCCCAGGCTCGTGACGAAGGGCTATACGTTTCGGGGATGGTCGCAATCAGAAATGGACCCGACGACGAGCGGCGTTGTCTCGGTGTGTTACACGAATGTTTACACGAACAACCTGCACCCGTTCGATTGCAGGATTACGAACCGCGCCTATTCAACAAACTTTATTTACGCAACAAACGCTTATGTGTTCGGGTCGGTCACGGGAGGCGTGATTACCGTGCTGCACCGAACTGAAACCGGGATGTACGCAACGAACATCCTGATGCAGCTTGACACGCTTCGGGATTATGAAATGTACATGGCTATCTGGGAGCGAGCAAGGGCCACAAAGAACCAGTCGGTTATAAATGCAGCGCTCTATCTAAAGTGGTCAAGTGGGCTATACAGGCTGAGAAAGGTAATGAGTTGGATCGGGTATTATTGTGCTTACTTCCTAGATGCAAGCTGGTCGTCGTCGACAGCATCTAACAATTTTGATTTTAGCTCATATTTCGCGAGCGAAACAAACTTCCCAATCTATGGCGGCGAATATGTCGGGTATAATTATGATATTCCAGCATGGAATACGACTAACCTTGCCGTTTCTATTGGCGCACCGTCGAATCTTTATGGGTCAATATGGATTTATTCGGCAAATGTTAATAAGCACAAAGCGCCGTCCGGGGAGGAGTACGGAAGAGCGGTCACGTCTGAGGTAAATATAATCAAATATCCGGGAGTTGTTTATTTAAACGATCCGAATTTAATTATCACAAACATTGCCTACAGGTACGACGGGACAACGACAAACGTTTCTGGAACAAACGGCCAGCTTGTGTCCTTTATTACGGCAAACACAAACTATATCATAGAGGGGTTTACCGAGTGGGACTATGGCTACAGGTATGTCACGTCAACACTGAGTAGGATGGTGCTTGTGAAGGATACCCCTGCGTGGAGTACGAACGGGACGCTTAAAAATTACGAATACAGCGAAGGCCCGCCGGACTCACAATATGACAGCTTCAAAAGTTTATTTGACGAGTCGGACCACGGGAACACATCGTACTGGGGCTCGTCATCGTCGGTAGGCACCTATGATGTATATTGTAAGAAGGATGTTTATCCACATCATGATGACTTTTTCGGAAGTTTGCCGTATGATGATGACTTTTTCGGAAGTACGCCGTTTGGTGCATCCGCCCGCGCACTGGTTACGGAAAATAAAATAATTCATACGTCGTCGTATTCCCTAACGAATAGCACGTTCGTGGGGTATGATGTAGACTTTTATATAGCCATGAAAATGCCAAGATATGTAACCAGCTCAGTGTCGTGTTTTATAACGACCGAGGCCACGCCGACCGGTCTTAGCTATGCCACCATTTCAAGCCTTCCCCTTCCTATCTCTGCTGAGCAGGCGGTCTACGAAACGGAAGCATATCGAGGATTTATAGGATCAAGCTCGGTTCTGGCAACAGGGACGGTGGCCTATTCCGAAATGATATATGGGACAAACATATTATCAACGCTGGTGTCAGACGGAGGTATAAGCATGTCAATGATGGTCGGGTATAATCCCTACCAAACAAACGACATTGATATAACAAAGTTTTCATACGAGGCGCTCCCGTCTGGTACAAAATCGCCATACACGGATAATTCCGGAGACATCGGGCCGTGGTGGTGGGCTATATTCGGAAGCACGCGCCCGGAGTACACCCCTTACGTCATCCGAAACTACGCAGTAACCAACGGATTCAAGTATTATTAAGCATCGGGAAAACTAGAAAGAGAGAGAGGTGAGTTATGGGAACATGGAATGAGAATACGAATCGTCGGCGTCGGGTGATTGGTGAAATGGCTGGTCCTGTTCAGGATGAGGTGATGCAGGGTTTCAATGCGTCAGGATTTGGCGGGGCGGTTGCCGTGCAGGATGGGCATGTTGCTGGCGGGAATGTGGGAACACGGATGCCAGATAGTAACGTTCCAACGAACCGGGCGCGAGTGGTCTATTATGATCCTGCGGATCCGCGTGGTGGGATGAGCACGGAGGGGCGCGGTCGGGCGTTGGCGGTTCCTGCTCGTGGGGATAGCATGGCTACGTTTCTTGATCCGAATGTTGCGGCGGACCGCGCGCGGCGCGAGACGGGCTACATGCGTGTTCCGATGAGTCCGGGGCGTCGTGCGATCATGGATAACCGCGAAAATAGATCGAACAACATGGCAGATTCTGCGCTTGAGCGTCAGCTTCGTGTTATCAGCGCCACGCCTGTTTCGTTTGAAGATGGTTCGGGCTTTGCGAACGGGAAGTATTATCAGCCGACACCGGAGGAGAAGGACATACAGTTTGGTAAGGCTGGTGATCGTGCGTACCTCCCGAATGGATCGACGCAAGATATTCCGAACGCTCCGATGAACGTTGGCGCAGAAGATTCTATTTATGACGAAACAGGATTCAATCAGGCTCCTGCTGCGGCAGATAGGCCCATGATATTCCCTGATGGGTCGGCTGTGAGAGAGCCAAGCGGAGAGATTACGGAGAATCAATTCGCAAAGCGGGCAAGTGAGAAAGACTTCTATCCGGTTCCGGAGGGTTTGCCCCCGCTTTATAGGGATGAGTCATCGAAGGCGTTGATGCAGTGGGATGGCAGAGTTGGCTATTATGTCCCTCATATAGATGATCGAAGGGAAGAGATTATGTATCCGGGTTCACAGATGGAGCTGCGGAAGGTGTCTGGTGCGGAGGCTCGCCCTTTGCGTGCGGAGGAGAGGGAACGGATGGCCGCATGGCTGAAGAGTCGCGCCGGTGGCGGTGGGGCTCCGGCGGCATCGAGCGGGCGTCGGACGTTGGATTGATTGGAATAATTATCTGAGAAGGGGTTAAGTACCATGAGCTATAGGCCGTTCAGCACGTTCAAGGATCAGGATGGGTTTGTGGATGTTTCGGAGGAGAGAAAGCCGGAATATTTGCAGGGTTTTGGAACGAATAAGCCCCCTGTTGCGTATCGGACGTATCGGGATGATGATGGCGAGGTTGATGTGGCGGAGCACCGTGAAGAGGAGTATCTGCGAACGGCCAAGAATGCGGAGCGTCTTTATCTTTTCAAGAGTCCTGAGAATGAAATGGTGTATATCCCGGAGAGTAAGCGGGAGAAGTATCTGGGGGCGAGTGAGGTTGCCCCTGTTGCTACCCCTGCCCCTTCCCCTTCCCCTGCCCCGACGGAAACGCCTGTTCCGGTGGCTACTCCTGCTCCCATGGCTACGCCTGCCCCCATGGCTACGCCTGCCCAGCGCGTCGAGCCGAGGATGGTTGAGGAGGGTGCGAAGCCTTTTGTGAATCCGTTTGATGGGATTTCGATGAAGAAGGTAGAGAAAGGTGCGCGGGGGCTATCGAATATGCCGGAGATCGATATGAACGCGCCCGTGAGGATGCCCGACGGCGATTATAGCCAGCATATTCAGATGGCACCACCGGAGCTGGTAGCACAGCAGGCAGCTACTTCTGGAAGCCATCCCCCGAAGCAGAAAGCGCCGTCAATGGTCCCAGTTCAGGGGCCTTCGCCGGGAATGGACGACCAGCAGCTATTTAAGGTTCTTGAGGATCTCCAGCTTGCAAATGAACGACTAGACACTCGCGACGCACAGCGGGCGACGCGGGAAGCCATGACGCCGGAGGGGCAGGGGGAGCTTGCGGCACAGGAACGGGCGGTTAGCATTATGGAGAGGGCCCCCATTGCGGCTCTTGGAGGACCCGGCGCGTTGCGGACCCTTGCCGTTGGTGCCCCATTGGTAGAGGCAGCCGTAGAGCAGCAGGAAGTAGATCCGAGCGCTGCGCCAAGTGGAAGCCTTGCCAGGCATTGGCAGATGGGTTCCGAGCGGTTCAACCGGCAAAGAGACCTTGGCAATCGCGGTAGGCCCCGTAATGCGAAGGAGGTCCAAGACTTTCTGAACTTGGATGAGGAACTGACAGAAAAGCAGAAGTCAGTAAAGACAAGCGAAAAGTTCCTTGTGCGCGGAGTTCAGAGTTTGGCCGCATCCCTTCCCCCAATGATCTCAACAACCGTGCGCGGGGGCGGCTCAACCCTCCTGAATACGAAAGACTGGGCAGATCAGGGAACAACGGAGATTTTCACGGCAGGCATAAAGACTTCCGGTATTGCGCCGGAGAAGATGACCGAGCAGCAAATAAATGAGGCGTGGGGAATTGCCCGTGTGGGCGGCGTGGTTTATGGCGGGATTGAAATGGTTCAGTCTGTTATTCCGGGCGTCAAGGGCACCGGTGCCGACGTGGCCGGTGGGTTCATGCGCAAGTTCCTGAACAAAGTAGCGACTTCTCCCAGTTTTAAGGCAAAGGTATTACGCTACGCGGTCCGGATCGAGTCCGAAGCCAGTGAGGAGTTTTTCCAGACGTTGACCACCGATATCGGCGGCGACCTCGTTTCATCAAAGCTGTCAGGTGAAAACAAGATGCGCGATGGTGGAGAATATTTGAATCGCGCAACAAAGTCTTTTGCTGAAGCTCAAATCCCCTCCGCAGGGATGGTTCTGGGTGGCGCGTTAATCAGCCCCGAACGCCTTCCAGACCAGCAGCCGACAGAGCCCGATCCGCGCATCGGTCCGGAAGCGGGTGAATTGCTTGGCGCAGAAGAAGGCGCAGTTGACGCCTTGCCGCAAGCGCCACCAGCCCCGGAAGAAAGTTTCCAACGGTTGGAAAATCAGGGTGAAATAGTTCCAACGGTTGGGAGTTCTGAGAATGTGCCGGAGGGTGGGCCGGTTCGGGATGGTGAGTCGGCTCTTCCTCCTGCACGGTATCCGGTGGTGAGGGCGGCTCCGAACAGTATTGCGGTGCGTCCTGATATGATGCAGTATAAGCGGGTGGATGATGCGGCGAAGGGTACGAACAAAGGTGATCAGATTGATTCTGGATGGGATGAGACGAAGGGTGGCATCCTGTTGGTGTGGGAACCGAAGAACCCGTCTGAGCATGGGCTGAAGGGCGAGGAGCGGTTTGTGGTGGCCAATGGGCATCACCGGCTGGATAAGGCGTTGAGTGATGGGGTTGGCGCGGTGAATGTGCAGGTGCTGCGTGAGGCGGATGGATGGACGGCCATTGACGCCAGGCGTAAGGCGGCGGAAATTAACATAGCAGATGGAAAGGGTACGATCTATGACCAAGCAAACTGGTTCAGAGACACGGCAGCAACACTTGGAGCGGATGCGGCGATGGAAGCAGGAAGAGACATCGGCGCGCGAGGAAGGAAGGCTTTTGCCATCGGAACAATGGCCGGAGACAACCTTTATACCTCGTTCCTCAATGAGGACATCACAGAAAATCAAGCGGAAGTAATTGCGCAGGCGGCTCCGAATAATGATGAGGCGCAGAGGGTCGGCATTCGATCGGCGTTACGCGGGAAAAGCGGCGCTGAACTGACGAATTATATCAAGGCGGTTCTGCATGAGCACGGTGGAGCTAAGTCAGAACAGCTTGACCTCTTTGGAAGTGATGATGCGGCAATTAAGGAAATGGAATTGCGGGCTTCCCGGGCCACCAAACTTCAAAATCAGGTGACAGAACAGGTTCGGGTGTTGAGTCAGGCGATAAACAGGGGCGGAAAGCTGGAGTTGACGGAGAAGCAGGCCCATGAGTTGGGCATTTCTGACAGAAACAGCGTGGAACAGGTGAAGGCGGCTAGGCGGGCAGCGATGATTGAGCAGGAACGCTGGATGAATTGGCCTATGCATTCGGATCTTGTCGCCCAGGTGAAGGATGAGCCTGTGGTTGAGCAGGCTGCCGAGGTGCCGGTGCAGGCAGAACCTTATGCGCTGGAACAAGAATCAATGGAGGATGTTCTTCGAAGAGAGAGGCAGGAGGTTGATGCGGCGAAGAGGCTTGAGCTGAATGATCAGATGGGCGAGCCCATTCAAGGCACGGCTGGTGATCTTGGGCAGATGGATATGTTTCCGGATGATTCGAACACGGGCCTTTTTAATCGTGCCCCTGGTGTGCGCGAGGAGAAGGCGCCGTATGAGTATGTTGACAATAAGGCTGTGGCTGGGTATGGTTCTAGGTATGAACTCAACGAGGATCAAGCCGGTTATTTCCAGCAGGAACTCTTTAAGGTATCCAATGCCTCCGACCGGCCTTATCCAGCCGGACCCCAAGAACCAGGACGACGGGGCGGGGATGGTGGAGGAATATCTCCAGAAGTGCGCGAAGCACGAGCAAACGCGCTCTTAAATCCGAGTGATGCCAATGCCTGGAGGAAGGCGTTTGAGCATGGGGATACGGTTTCTTCTGTGGTGCAGGAGTTGGTGAAGTCCGGGAAGCCTTTCAATCCGAAGGGCGTTAAGATCAACACTCCAAGAGATTTGGCTGCATGCTTGATGTGTTTGCGCTCGCCTTATGTGGAGAGCTTAAAGGTTGCATGGTTGGATGCGTCCAGGCGAGTGATTGATATCCAAGTGGTGTCGGTCGGGACGATTGATCAAAGTCTTGTCGATTGGAATAGCATCATGTCGATGCGCCCGGAAGGTGCCGTGATGGCTGTTCCCGCTCATAATCATCCTTCTGGTGATCCAACTCCGTCTGCTCAAGATCTTCAAATAACGCGCAAGCTCGTAAAAGCTGGCATTTTGGCCGGAATGCCCATCGTTGACCATGTGATTACAGATGGCGGGAAGTATGTTTCGCTGCGCGAGGCAGAGCTTATTGTGTTTGATCAAATTAAAGACGCGAAAAAGGCAATGCGTGGGCGCAAGGCTCCTGCAATGCGGAATCAAGAGGATTGGGAGGTGATAAGCACCTCGGATCGGTTTGGGCCCATATTTAATGCTGAATTTATGGTTCCTGTAGCTGCTGCACTGCGGCAAGCGAATCCGAACAGCGATCATATCATTCATCTGGACACGAAGCTTAAAATTTCGTCGGTTCACCGCATGACGGGGGAATCGGAGGATACTATTGTTCGTGACATCGTAAGGAATGCCGGGAAGCGGGTGACGAGTACGGTTTTTATTGATCTGCATGGTGGGGGTGAAGAGGCGCTCCAGCGTGGAAAGAGAATAGCTGAGACGCTGGATTCGGTGGGTATCGTGGTGCTGGATGTCTCTACGGCATCGGCGGAATCTATGCGGGAGGATGGAATGCTCCCGGAATTGCCTTGGAATCGCAAGAAGTCGGAGGGTGGAGGTGTTGTCCGTGAGGTGCCTGCTGATTATGATGCGGGAAGCTATTTCCACGGGCTCTCGATGCCGGAGGCGTATCGTCTGCTGCGGATGATGAGCGCTGGGGGCGTGCCGCGCATTTCGGTTAAGCAGAGTATGGGCACCGCTGCTGGTCGCTACAGGCCGGGAATGGGCGTCCGGGATTATCACATTGAGCTTTTGGCAAGTAATGCGGGGTTGTTGACTCCTGCTGAAAGCGAACAGCTTCTGAAGGAGGCCACGGAAAAGGCAACTGCCCTTGCTGGAAGTTCGGGGAAACGCACGGTCGAAAAGTTGACGAATGATTTCTATCGTAAGGCGCGGTTCGAGCTGGCGCAAACGAAGCTGGATACGGATTCGGAGTATGGCGTGCATGTGTTGCTGCATGAGCTGGCTCATGGGGTTCAGTTCGAGGGCAAGGAGTATGATCAGTTCGTCAAGGCGCTGAAATCGAGAACGAATGATGGGGTGGTGCGCGGGCGGAATGCGCTAACCCGTGGAAGAGGAAGCATTCTAGGGCAACTCGGTGCGCTCATGAAGTACATGACGAAGACGATGCCGGATCAGTTCGGCGCGTGGGATGGTATGGTTTCGCAGGCGGATCGGAATAAGGTGTCGCGACAGGCGCGAGAGCTGGCAGGTGGGAAGTGGGGCACAAAGGAGGAGGTTGCTTTTGAGCGGAAGCGTTTGATGGATGAGCTGTATGCCGAGCGGGGCCTGATTACGCGGGACCAGGTGTATGAAGAGCTGGAGGAGTTGATTAAGTGGCACTCGAATAAGATGTTGGGGACTCCGACCGAGGTGATGCCCGCTCACTACAGTAAGCCGCAAGAAATGTTTGCGGAGGCGGGGGCAATCCTGCTTCGGATGCCTTCGGAGGTGGCTAAACGCGCACCGGGGTATTACAAGCTGTTCACGAATTGGAGATATGCAAGGCCGCAGTGGGATCTTGCAATGCGCGATGTGTTTCAAGAAATTAAGAACCAGGACACGGAGAGCACAAGATTCGATGAGCGTGCGGATTCGAGGCGTCGGGCGGATGATCGGTTTGTCGCCCAGCGCGATGCGATGAGGTTTCTCACGCCGAAGGAGAGCTTGGATTTCTTGCTTGCGAAGGTATGGAACTCTTCCACGAAATATAATTCCCTTGTGGCAGGGCTCAAGAAGCGTGGGGAGTATGACTTGGCGAATCAGTTGGATGGAGCAATGCGTGACTTCCAGTATCAACAGAATGATGTGATGCTATATGCCACCGGGTTCAGAGAGCGCGTGATGCTGCCGATTCAGGAAGCCGGTATTGCAAGGGAAGATTTCCTGACGTATCTGGAGAATCAACTGTATCGGCAAGGGCGTGCAGAAATGTATAACCCCGTTGGGATAACTTCTAAAGCGGCTGGAACATCGAATGAAGAGCTTCAGACGAGGCTCGGGCCCGACAAGTTCAAACGCATGGAAGAAGTTGCGGCGGATTGGTTCCAGTTGCGCATGGAAACATCCCTGAAAATGCTTGAAGAGGAAAACGCACTACGTCCCGAAACGATGGAGCTGCTTAAAAGTAGAGACGCATACCAAACAATCAGAGCCATTCGACAGGATGAAAATATGGCCGACTGGCTGCTTTGCGCGTCGTCGCCTTCCTCCGGCTTCGCGGTGCGCCAGGCTCATGGAACGATGCAGGATGCCATGTCCGTGGATATGGCGACGGTTAAAACGGACGAAAGCGCGATTAAATTCGTTCTCCGGAACCGCTTCGCTCGGTCCATGCACCAGCTTTGCCAGGAAATGAACATTCCTCATACCATCGTCGAGCAACGCTGGGATGCAGACGCTCAAAGAAAAGTCCCCGTGCGCATTGAGAATAATAAGCATTATTCCACGATTACCTACTGGGACCAGGGGGACTTGATCGGGGTGAATGTTCCGGCTGACCTAGGAAACATGCTGAACAATGAAATGTCGGGCGGTGGATGGGAAAACGTGGCGATGAATGTAATGTCCACCTTCACGCGCGGAATGAAGTCGATGTTTACCAAATATGCCCCTGGCTTTGCCCTTGGTACGAACAAGGCCATTGACTATGGCAGCTATAAATTACTGATGCCCGGAGTCAACCCGTCGTTCAACAAGCATCGGATTAAGGCCAACGAGGCAGCACTGAGCATCGCTCAAGGATCCCCAAACGATCTCGCCAAGCAGGCGCTTGATCTCGGTATCATTATGATGCGCGAGGGGCGCGTGACGCGCGGCGCTGATCCACTGACGGAATTTCTCCAGCGCAATAGCCTTCCCATGGAAAACGATGGCTCTCCGGTCGCGGAAGCACTTCGGAAAATACATGCAAGTTATTCGGATGCCGCCGCCATGTACGAAATGCGTACTAAAATTATTGGGATGATGGAGCTGATGGAGAAGCATCCGAATATGACCAAGGAGGTCATGCAGCACATCGTTCAGGAGCGTTCGGGCAGCAATAACTACCTGCAAGGTCCTGCGTCGCCGTGGCCGGGCTTGATCATCCCGTTCTGGAGCCCGACGGCGCGGGGTTGGAGCGCTGTCTATGATGCTATGCACAACCAGTTCAAAGGAGATAAAAGCCGCCGGGCATTCTTAATTAAGTCCATTGCGGTATTGATTGCTACAGAGCTGCTCCCGCTTCTGCTGGAAAATTTCGGGCCGGATGACTTGAAGAAGAAATATAAAGCCGTTGGGCGACACGACAAAAATAATTACTTCGTTGTTCCGCTATGGTGGGAAGATGAAGCGAACCATAAAGTAATGCGGCTTCGATTCCCGGTGCCGCACATTTTGCGGCCAGCCAAATCCTTAATACGAAACATCTTCAACGCAGCGGCAAAAAGCGATGTTACAGAGCTGATGCGTATCGGTGACACCATTTCTTACGGGGCCGATCAACTCCCAGGGCTCAATCCGTTCATTTTTACGGTGTTGCCTGCACTAATCGCAATGCTGCGCGGGGCTGTTCCAAACGTGCGTGGGCGTCCGCTGTTCGATGAAGACCTGTCAAAGGCGTCTCAATGGACTGAGTTTATCAAGTGGGGAGGATCTCAAATAGGCGGGTCGGCGGTGTGGAGATACAGAAACAACTCGCTAACAGATCCGGACCCGACGCCGCTTGAAGCAGGTATAAATGCTCCGCTTGTCGGCGCGACGATAGGGCGCTTTGCCAACGTAACGAGTCGAGGTTATGATGAGGCGTTCGAAGATGCCGCCGCACCGCTTGAAAAGGAAGTAAGCAGCGCCCGGAGAATCGGAAAGCAAGCCTATAGCATTACACGCTCCGGCAAAGAATTGCCGCCCGACGTGCTGAAATATATTCAGGCAGGAAATTCAGTGCGGTTCTTCAACAAAAATTGGCAGGACCTAATATTTGAGACGGACAAGACGGCCTACATGCAAGGCGTGGCATCGGAAACATATTTCGAACTCCAGAAGAAAGCAGCCGTGGAGGCATTGCCCCTTCCGGTTAAGCTCTATGCCCCAGGCGGAGGGACCAGAATACAACGCGCCGCAGCTCAACGAATGGTTACACCATAGACAGCACTTCCAACAGCTTAAACTCATAAGTTGCTTGCAATAAGCTCTTAGCATCCACACGCCCCGGATTAGGAATCAGGCGCTCTGTCCAACTGAGCTACCGGGGCATAAACCTTTCTTTGCTATCATTTTCTTCGTTTTGTTCCATTTTACGCTTGTTTTGATGTGTTCGCGAGCGTATCTATTAGCCGAATCCGGTGGTCATAGGTTGTCACAGATTGACTTGAAACTTACACCAAATTTTACACCACCGCTAAGTGGTGTAAGTGTTAGGAGAGGCTAATAAATGAAATTACCGAAAAATATATATGAAAGAGCTGGGGTTTTATATGTCGAGATGTCCGTCGGGGGCAAGCGAATTAAACGCACTACGGGTTTGATCGGGGCGACGAAGGAGAATGTGGCCTCCGCCGTGAAGGTGCGGGATAAAATCAAGCGGGAAGTTTTGGAGGGCACATATCAAATCAATGAGCAGAGGCGAGCTCCGAAGAAACGGAGTTGCGGAACGATCGCAGAGCTGTGCTCGGAGTATGCGCGGATCTGCGGGCGGATGGGTATCCCCCAACCGTCCACTATCAAGGATAATGTGCGCACGTTGATCGTGCTGTTCAAATACATTGGGGTTGATGAGGAGGCTTGTTTGGCGCGTCCGGTGGATGCGATCAATCGAGTGTTGGTGGTGGATTATACGGAGGCGGCGCAGGCGGCGCTGGGTCGGGACAATTTGAGCACTGGCATTACGATCAATTCTGCTATTCGCAAGGTGAGGTCTATTTTCAAGGCGTCGATCTTGGCGGAGTTGCCGGCACGGCTGGTGCCGGAGGATGTGACGGGGTTTATGAGTCAGTTTTCGTGTCGCAATACGTATCGGGAGATCCAGCAGTTGACGGTGCCGCCGACGGATGAGGAGATGAGGCCGCTGATTGAGGAGGTTAAGGGTATGGGCCCGGGCAATCCTCTTTTGCCGGTGTGGCTGCTGTCGTTTCACCTGGGGATGCGGCGCGGGGAGATCCGGGCTTGCCGGTGGGATTGGTTTGTTCCTGGAGCCGATGGGGTGGTGCAGTTACGGCTGGTGCGTCAGGCGGATGTGGAGTCGGGGCGGCGCGTGGTGAAAACAAGTCGTATCATCCCGGTGCATCCCGATGTGTGGGCGGCGTTGCTGTCTACTCGTCGCGCTGGTCAGGCTTATGTGGTGCCTGGTGCGCATGAGTCGGCGCGGGTCCGTCTGGTGGACCGGCTTTTCTCGGATTGGATACGCGGGGTGTCTGGGTGGGATCGGCGCAAGACTTCGCACGCCGTGCGGGCGTATAGGATCCAGCGTTGGGAGTCGGCGCATGGGCGGCTGGTGGCGTCGATCTGGGCGGGGCATAGCTCAATGCGCACCACGGACATTTACACGGATACGCAGCAGGTGCGGAGCGTGGATGCTGTTCCGCTCGCGGATTGAGGGCAAGCAAAAGCCCCCGGGATTAGCGGGGGCTTTGGTTTACCTTTTGGGTTAAGTGTGGAGGCTGTTAATTTATGATTTAAGATTTACGATCATTTCGATCAGCATCCGGGTTGGGGCTCCCGGATTCCTTCCGCCCTGCTCCCATTTGGCTACGGTCTCCCAGGACACGGACAGCGCTTCCGCAAACTCAAATTGAGTCAATCCGAGCTTTGCGCGCGCCTCCTTGACAAATAGGGCGTGTTCTTTTTGCGGCTTCGCTTTTTTGATTTTGTCTTGGATTTTCATTTTATTCCCCTTGTTCCGCAAGCCACTTTTGTGCGGATGCGGCGATTTCTGCGAGCGTGTCGTCATGACGGGCTGCATGGATGGCCACTTGGATTGCATGAAGTTACCATCATCAGTCAGTGCGACATATTCTTTATCCACAGGAAAAACATACGCTTTCGCTATCCACGCTCCTCTTGGGTTTCCGCCAATGATCAGCAATATGGGCTCTGGGCATTTCAGGTTTCTGTCCTTACTCAATTTCTGCATCTGCTCTCTATCGTCCGGACTGGGAACAGGCGTTCCTCCTGGGTGGTAATGCCATTCACCAAGATAGAAGTGCCTCTGTTCCCGCCACAGACGGGAAATCCAGCGTTGGATGCCTTTTGTCCCTCGTTCAAAGAGCCTCGGCCCACGGATGGAGTCCTCCGGCGGTCCGCCGAGTGCGGTGACAACGGCGCAATCGTGCGCGGGCGTGTAATAGCCGACAAGTATGCCGCCAGTTTCTTCGGAACCGGAATCCGTGCATTCCTTTAGTCCCTCCAGCAGAATGGTCTCATTCAGAGACAATCCGAACTTCCGATCTCTCGACCATAGCAACAGATCACTCATACGCGGGCACCTCGATGGCTCGGCGAATGGAGACGGAACCATCCCGGCAATGTTCATTTCGCCCACACCGTCAGTCTTCTCTGCGATTGTTCCGTTCATGTTCTTTTTCCCTTTCGTTTTGTTGCTTTCCCATTCCTATCGTCAATATAATATATAGGACATTGTACCGCCCTTGTCAACCGGTAATTACACTTTTTTAAAACTATTTTCTCCAAACCAACGGAACACAAACACAACAAAACAAAGAAAAAGACTTGCGCACACGCAAGTTTTACCCCATACACGAAAGCCATGGGACGCCCGACCACAAAATCCAGATCGACCTGGGTGAGTTGAAGGTGTTCTTACGCGCCAAGGAGAACGCGGAGCATCTCTCCGAGTGGACCGACCGGCAAGGGGTGGTACACAAGACGATTAACCTTGTCGCGTGGCCACTGCGGGAGGCGACGGAGTATCGGACGCACTCGGTCAAGGTGGATACCTTACAACGTAAGGTATAGACATCCAAGGGAATGGTTCACCCGAAATGACGAAAACGAACCACTTTCTTTGGGGAAACGGCAGAGTAGTAATCTGCCCTGAGTGACATAATATAGATGCCGGCGCTTAACTAGCGGCTCGGTTCTTCTTCGTTCGCTTAGTCATCATGTCAATGAGCTTCTTGGCAGGTGCGGAGGGGTTCCGCTCCCCCTGCTCCCACGAGGATACTGTATCGGTCGCCACGCCCAGCGATTCGGCAAGCTCGGCCTGCGTCATGCCCAGGGCGGCGCGGGCTGCCTTCACGTATTCCGGGTTCTGGTCGTAAGACGCTGCTAGAATACTTGCAATGATCGCCGGCCTGTTTATAGCCTCTACCAACATGTGTTCAATAGCATCACATCCGCACTGCGTCTGGTTGTAGCGGTGGGTGTATGCCCGCGCCCCGCTCTTCACAAGTTCGGAGACTCTCGTTTCATCTGTCGTTCTGCTGATTTTCATCGGATTCCCTTTCGTGTCGTTTTGGTTTAGTACTCAGACGGCAGCATCATCACGCCATTCTGTACCCATATTTTCATCTCCTCAAGGGGAAAATCCGTGTACGGGATCGGGTACGCGATTACGCGCGGTATTGGGTGATGGGTAGCCTGGCCGCTGCTCTGCAACGCGCAGAGCGCATTGTTTCTGTGCAATAATATCTCGTAGCGCATATATTAGAGTGCGCAGCGATGGATGATCGTCTATGTGGTCGCTAATCGCGGTCATAGCTTCATCAAGTTCCAGGTCCACCAGTCGGCTTGGTGAACGAAGGTGTAGCGAGGCTGGAGAGTGTCCTGCTGCAATGAGTAGGTCGCGTCCGGCGCATCGTATAATGTCCAGCGAGTCAGATATGTGATCCCAGGCGCGTGGGGCGGAAATGCGCGCGATTATATCATCAGTTACTACGGACTTGCTGGAGCATATTCGGGTGAGCGTTGCTTTGTCGCAGCCGGATCGGCGCGCAAGTTCGGACTTCGCTCCTCGTCCCGCCAGTTTTACATTAAGCTCGGCTATTACATTAGTGTATTGCATATGTCCTCCTCAGTTGAGACAGCACAACAATGCCCATCCGTTGTTAGGTAGTCAACAATTATTGTTTTTGTACAATATTATTTATTGACAACGTGGAGCCTAGTCAATATATGTTGATCTCATGACAACTATTGATGCGTATATCATCGCGAGAGACGCAATATCTGATATAGCACATGCGGCAAGATCGCCATCGGCCCTTGCGAAGCGTGCTCTATCCGCCCTGGATGATCTCTACTGGGACACACAGGACGCTAGTCAGGACATCCCCAACAAACCAAAGCGGAGGACGCATAATGTACCAGCGTAGAATGAGCCTTTTTGAGCGCGTGGCCGATGTGGCCGTTAGTCTATATCTCGCCACGGCGGCCCTCGGTCTGCTGGCTGCGGTGGTCGGCATTTTTTGCGGGGTGATCCCGTGAGCGCGAGACACATCGCGGATATCATCAGCGATATGTTTGACCGGCACGGCCTTCCTGCGCGGGTGGAGGATCGCAAGACCGGTCGGTCGCTGACCTGGGATCCGGCTTTGCGTGGATATGATGCGGGGCAGGATGAGGTGGTTCCGGCGTTTTTTGTGCGCTCCCAATTCCGACGCCGATTTTTTGAGGTTTCCGGGTCTCTGCGTCCGGCGAGGGTGCAACAGATGGAGTTGGTGGAGGCTGGATCATGACGTCCCGGGCTCCATCGTCGGTTGATCGCATCCTGGGCGGACGTTCCGAGCGTGTCAAGGTATCGCGTCGGGTGGTCGCTGTTGAGGAGCGATACGACGACACGGACCTGGCCCAGTTGTGGGGATGCAGCGCCCGCTCGATTAAGCGGCTGCGTGAGTCGGGCGAGCTTGGCCCGGTGTGGCTGCTGGCCGGTCGTCCCTGCGTGGGTGCGCGTGGCGTGCAGGCTTATGAGTCGCTTCAGCTATTATCCGTTTCTGTTTCCAGTTGATTTGCAGGCGCGGCCTTTTTTGAGGTCGCGCCTTTTTTGAGCTTTTGGAGGATTGATGATGTTAAGCATTCCATCCTGTTCCTGTTCCGGTGCGTCGGGTGCATCGTTCGATGTACGGCATAATCCTTTATTGTGGAGCCACTTAACGCATGTGCGCGTGTGTTCGTGCCCGGGTGCGTGTCCTGTTTCGGTGCGTCGGGCGTCGGCTTCATCCTCTTCCGCCTCCTTCTTGCTGTTCATACCGGTGTCCGCCAATGGGAGCGCTGGACAAAGGGGCGGCTTCGTGGCCTGGGTGCCGGCAGGATCCGGGGCTGGGTGGATGGCTGCGGTGGTGCGCTGGGTGCGGCGCCGGATTTCTAATCCGGTGCGTTCGGTTGTATCCTGTTGCAGCGCAACGATGGCAGTGCTGGTGGTGTGCGTGGTGGTGTGTCTGGTGGCGGTGTTGGGCGGTTGCGGAGGGTGTTCGGGTGGCGGTGCGGTGCGGGTTGATGAGGTGTGCGCGCGCGTGCAGGCAGGGGGGG
>Ga0208900_1000870_pt1 | contig 17603 bp, 11 predicted proteins | sample AntAceMetag02UKK_FD_184763 | JGI IMG/M metagenome (GOLD analysis project Ga0208900, IMG submission 184763) | Saline lake microbial communities from Ace Lake, Antarctica - Antarctic Ace Lake Metagenome 02UKK (SPAdes) (version 2) | ecosystem: Environmental > Aquatic > Non-marine Saline and... | reverse complement strand
TGGATTTATTATATCTATCCAATATTGTGTTATTTCGTTAAAATATTGAAGGTAGTCGCCCAGAAAAATATTTGCAGTTGTATTGTTGTTTGGAACGCCAACCATGTGCCAGCGATCACCTAAAATTGCCCGGCTAATTTCGATGGTTCCATTGTTTGTTATTTCCCCGGAAGTAATCAGTGATCCACCCGATTCCACATTTAAACTTGCGCCCGATTCGATGATTAGTTGATGACAACTCCCACCGCTACTGGTTTTTATTTCGGGGTAGTTTGCGGCGTTTTGCGGAATTGTAACATCATGGTTTACAGAAGGAGCGATCATTAAATCCCAATTCCCGTTTTCGTTCCAATCAATATTTATGTTGCCTGTCCACACGAAAGTTGTATCGCGGTGGTTTGCTTTTATGTTGAAACTTACGGCAAATACTATAAAAATAAGGAGTGCAATATTTTTCATTATAATTAATTTATAACCCTATTGAATAATTAGTTTTTCTCTGATTTTTCCATTTTCTAATTCAAGCTCTACAAAATACAATCCGGGTGGGAGAGTGGACACATCAATTGTTTTGGTGCTGGTATTTGGCTGTAAAACTTTTTGCCCGGAATAATTATAAATAGTTATGAATTCTAGGGTTTCATTGGTGGAAATGTAAATGTAATTTTGAGTAGGGTTTGGATAAAAAAGATTTTCTACAAAACGGTTTGATTCTATGATTGCCGAAGATTCGCATGCAGTTTTAACTTCATCAAGTGTTTTACAGCCTGTATAATTATCATGAATTTCAATATTTCCACCAGGATTGGCTATATAGTTACAAATACTTTCTGCCTGACAATTATATAAAGAGCTATTGAACGCAATTGAAATAGAGCTTATCGACTCTTGTTCTATATTATTAATTCCTTCCAAGCTTGTAATTTGTGGGTTACTTTCAATATGAAGTTCACCATCAATTTGGCTAACCGATTTTAAGGCTGACAAATTTCTCAGAGAGGAGTTATTTGAAATATCTAAATTGCCACCAACCGAAGTTATACTATTGAGGCCGGTTAGATTTAATAACAAAGGGTTATCTCTAATAATTAAACTTTCACTACACTCAGAAATCGAGTTTAAGCCAAAAAGATTGGTGATGTCATTACCACTAATTTCAATGTTGCCGCCAATGTGGTTGCAATACCCATACATGAGTTGAAAATTATCTATTTCTTCCTGGGAAGAAAATATTATTCCTTCAGGTAAACATGTAGTTTTATATCCACACAGTGAGTCTATTTGGGAGAGCGTATTACATCCAGGAGCATTTCCTTCGATATTAAAATAGATATTTGGATCATCAAGGTAATTGCAAACACTCTGAATGTTGCAAATTGACAAGCTAGGGTTATTGGTGATGGTAATTGATGAACTAGAACCCATTAAGCTTATGTTTTCCAAGCCTGTGATGTTGGTTAATGAATTGTTGTTTTGGATATAGACTGAACCAAGCTCTTCCAAATTATTGAGATATGAAATCTTATCAAGACTGTTGTTATGATATATATAAAGGATATGTTGAATTTTTCTCAATCCTTGTAAACCATAGAAATTAATGATTTTGCTATTATCCGAAATATCCAATTTAGAAACAGTTTCAATTTTCTCGAGTCCCGAAAAATTAAGCAAAGAATCATTATCTTTTATAGTCAGATTTGACAAGCCATTTGATGTAAGGCTGTCAAGGCCATTAAATGATTGAAGGCCATTAGATAAGATTGTAAAATGTCCATTTATTGTTTTTAGCTTATTGAGCCCGTTTAAGTTCAATAATGAATCATTATTTGCAATTTGAAAATTACCATTGATGTTCCTCAGCTTATCAAAACCAGTCATATCCACAATACTTGTTTGGTTATGTTCTGACACCCTCCCAATTGTGACCGAGCCATTTATTGATGTAACATTATTTAAACCATTAAGTGACTGCAATGATGCACAACGATCAATTTCTAAAAATCCATCAATTTCTGTTAGGGCATCCAGCCCAACTAAATTTTGTAATTGGGGATTATTTCCAATAATAATAGAGCCAACCTGGTTTAACTGTTGAAGAGAAGAAATGCTTTCAAGTGTGGCATTATTCATTAGAAAAAGGTCTTTATTAATTATCCTTAAATTTTCCAGTCCGGAGCAGTTCTGTAGTAGTAAATTGCCACCCATGTCGTAATACCCGATTTTTAAATACCCACCAATAAAAGTGAGGTCATCTAATCCATTTAAACTGAGTAACGAGTCATTGCCATAAATCTGACAATCATCGTTAATCGTCGTTATGTTTTCTAAGCCTTGTAAATCATTTAATCGTTGATTTTGAATTATCAATAATTTTTCAATAGTATCTTGCAGTATTGTGCCACTAAGAGAAATTAAATTAGGATTATCTTTAATTCCCAAAGTGCCACTTATTTTTTTTAGTTTATTTAAACCGGTCAAATCACTAATTTTATCGATGTTTATTACACTTAATGAACCCTCAATAATTTCAATATTACCCAAGCCATTCAAATTGGAAATACTATCAAAACCTCCCAGAGTAACAGAACCTTTTATAGATTCAAGATTATTTAATCCATACAAAGTTTTAAGCCTTGGCATATTTACGATACTTAGCTCTCCAGCAATCCTTAGATTATTTAAACCTTCAAGCGTAGTCAGGTTTTTAAGATAATCAACATCAAGTGAGCCTACGCTGTCAATATTATGTAATCCGTTCAAGCTTTCCAGGTATCGTATCGACGATATCTCCAGGCATCCACTTATAAATCTTAATTGACTTAAGCCTTCCAGGTTAAAAATGCCATGAGATGACAATTTTAAGTTTCCGTCAATCCACCAGCAATCTGGGTAGTTTAGTGAAAAGTTATCTACTTCTTCCTGTGTTTGAAAATTTAAATCACCAACAACGCAAGGTGTGTTACATTCTGCTTCAACTTCACCCTGGCTATCACATCCATATAAATTATTACCAATACTTATTGACCCAGATGGATCTGCTATGTATTGGCAAATGTTAATGATATGACAATAGGATAGGGATGAATTATTTGAAATATTTAGGTCTTCAAAAATTTCCAGATCACTATTTTCCAGACCATGCAAACTTTCAAGAGAGCTATTGTAGTCGATCCATAAATCTCCTCCAATAAAGAAAAGACTTTCAAGCCCTTCCAGGTTTATCAATGATGGATTATTGTAAAGCACAAAATTATCACCTACACTAGTTAAGTTGGATAATCCTGTTATGCTAGCCAGAATGGGGTTGCCACTTTCCAAGTTACCGATAAATAAATTGCCGCCAATTGATATTAGAGCCATTAAACTGTCAAGATTACTTATGTCATTTCCACTAATCACCACATCCCCTTCAATTTCTGTACAGCCAGGATAGTTAGTCTGGAAGTTATCAATATCTTCCTGTGTGGTAAAGGTTATTCCTTCGGGCAGGCAGGGTTGGGAAAATGTAAAACTTAGCCCAAAAGTGATAATAATTAAAGTGAATAATAATTTTTTCATAATATTCTGTTTTTATTGTTCGCATTTTTTCAAAAAGCCAAAGATAAACTACTTTCCTCCATTTCCCTACCCAAGCATGTCGAAACGGCCTTTTGCGATGACGAAATGGGGTTTTAAGCTTGTGAAAGTGGTTTTTAGTTGTAGTTAAATCTGCTTTGGAACAATCAAATAATGTTAATAAAGCAGACCAATCATCCACAGAGGAATTGCATTTGCAACCGGGTACTCGATATTGTCTTTTACAATGTAGGCGTTTTGAAGTCCGGCAATTTGTTTAGTCCCTTTACCCGATCCTCCAATTTCAAATTTCAAATCATTGTCAATTTCAAAATCGGTGGTTTTGGGTTGGGTAACTGTATGTGCAACATTTAACTGGCTGTAAGCAAATGTTTCGCGCACAGCACCAATTGAAGGTTTTTCAGTAGCCAAAGCGAACATAAGATTCGTGTTGTTGAGGAAAATCTTTTCGGGCTTTTGGAGCGTGGCAATACTGCTTCCGGAAGGGTAAAGCAACTTGACTAACCGCGCTTCTTCGAGGAAGTATAGGTAATTGCCTATTGAATTTCGGTGTATGCCGCTTTTTTCCGATAGCTTTATCAGGTTGGGCTTAAAAGGAACCTGACCAGCAATAATGTGCAGGAGCTGTAACATTTTCCTGGCATTACGAATATCGAAACCTTTGATTTCTGCCATATCGTATTCTACTATTAGTCGTACCAATTGTCGAAGGCGTTGGAAATAACCTTGTAAATCTTCATTTGCAAAGGGATAATAACCAAATTTTAAATAGGCTTCAAAATGGGATAAGGGCCTGAATTGTTCGGGAAATAAACCCCGGAGACTTTCTCCACTTTGGGTAATTTGGTTTAAACTTAAAAGTGGAGGATTAGCTAATTCGTTCATGAGCAAATACTCGCGGTACGACATTCCATGAAGCTCATACATTAATGCACGGCGGCTTAGGTCGCCCTCCTGTCTTGAAATGTCGATGATTGATGATCCTGTGAAAATAATTTGGAGGTCGCTGTATCGGTCGTAGAGTACCTTGATCTCCCTTGCCCACTGTGGGTATTTATGCACCTCGTCAAGTACAAGTAGTTTCCCGCCCTGTTGGTAAAAATCCTGGCCGGTATCAACCAATGTGTTCGACAGGAAGTAAAGATCGTCCAGGGTGAAATATGCTGCTTTGGAGGCCGGCAACCTCAATTGGTGGAGCCATTGCAGGAGCAGCGTAGTTTTTCCGGTTCCGCGGGCACCTTTAATTCCTGATAGCTGATTATTTGGATTTATCAGTTCAAACAAGTAACGTTTAAATTTTACCTGAACTTTTTGTACCAGGCGATCTGAATTCTCGAGTAGTTCTGTCATTGCACATCAATTTGTGCAAAAATAATAATTATTGCACATTCGAATGTGCAAAATGGGTTTTTTATTTTGAATAATTAAGCGTCAATATCTGAAAACGAGATGGGGGTTTTGGGCTTGTGAAAGTGGTTTTTCAATTATGATTGAAGATGAAATTGAAGATGAAATTGCGGTAAGTTGATGGAATGGTAGAAGTAGATCCGGTAAGAAATACCGGGAAAATATTGGAAGGATTATGAAATGAAAACTTTGACTTCTGTATTTTAACCCGGAAAATTTATAAATTTTCTACGACTAAGTAATACCATCATTTTTAGGTACACTTCGTTCCCCAAAAATGGGTATTTCTAAGTCGGAGCCTGTTCCGCCTTAGCGGAAGTTTCCCGCATTGCTCCCCACGTGCCAGCACAATACCTGTTCCGATTCATCGGAATTCATTCGATTCGCTACGCTTTCAAATGAATAATGCGGGTTAAAACTTCCGGGGTTCAAATGAACTGTCGTTTACAATTGAAGCGCTGTTGCCGGTGGCCCGAATGGCAAACAACCCTTTGTTGATTGCCATGATGCGGCTGCCCCCTGTAACTTTAATATAGGCCATAGCGCCAATAACAGTTTTATCATTAAATTCGGGCATCCAGATTTTGGCATTTTTGAGTTTGGCAACAAACTTTTTTACATCATTGGGGCGGAGGGTGGTTTTTACCTCAACAATTACAATGGTTTCTCTATCTACCGCGATTATATCAAACTCGAAATTTGAGCCCTGGTACTTGCCTTTTGCATGAATCATTGTTCTATGCATCTCTATACCGCGATCATTCAGTATCTTTATCAAATTACCGCTAACAAGCATTTCCAGCACTTCCTCCCACTCGGAAATAAACATTTCCCTTAATTCCCTTAATATTTTATCGGTTTCTGGAAACATACTCAAGGTTTCTTCTGCTCCTTTGTGTGATCCGTAATTTGCTTGAGGTTCGTTTACTTGTGGTGTTTTGTCCTGCTTTTTCATAATCAAGAAATTTTACACAAAGTTACATTTTTTTCTTTGAATATTATACGTATCGAAACGGCCTTATTCGATGGCGAAATGGGGGTTCGGGCTGATTAAGATTGGTTTTTATCTTGCCAATATTATCTTATTCACCCAAAGCCTCAAAATGCACTTTTGCAGCTTCCACGCTTACTTTAAAATTATATCCGCCGCCGGGCATCGAAAGTATGGGGCAGCCGTGTTTTATGGCAAGGCTTGTTACCAGCCGTGTAAGTTTGTCGAAATCTGCGTAAGCCCAATCGGTGATGTCTTTTCCACAATCGTCGCGGTGCGAATCATGGCCATCGAAAATAATGATGATATCCGGGTTCCAGGGCAGGTTGTGTAGTTTGTCGTTAAACACTTCTATGCTTTGTGCGCCGCTATACACTTCACCATCGAGCTTTAGCTCGTTGTGGTAAAAGTTGGTATCGTAGTAGGAAGCCAGGACGGGAATATTACAATGCCCCACGGAAGCGGCGTAAGTAGTTGTTCCCAGTTCAATCGACCCAATGCCCAACATGTACAAATCCACGGCACTGTGGATGCTGATGCAATACACCGATGGGTCATTCTCGAATATGGTTTGCGTACCATCGCCGTGGTGGATGTCCCAGTCAACGATCAGCACTTTCTCGAAACCCTGCTGTTGGGCATACCTTGCGGCGGCAGCTTCCGAATTCAGGATGCAGTAGCCATGGCCTTTTGCAGGGAAAGCGTGGTGGCTGGGCAAGCTAAAGCAATAAGCCCTGTCGAGGATGCCCTGCTTCATCAGGTCGATGGCCCCGAAAAGCCCGCCCAGGCCAAACTCAAAGCCGGGGATGGCATATTCAAAACCGGAACATTCGGCATTCCAGTTTGGCTTTTGGCTTTTTAAATCCTTGGATAAATCAAGAATAGTCTGCACATAATCGGCTGAGTGAATAAAAGTAAACGATTCGAAATACCGCTGTTCCGGTTCCAGTTCCATGCAATCGACCTGATTTCTAATGGCCGCCCTTACCTGGTTGAACCACGGCAAGGACTGGCCAATAAAATTAATTTTACTTAGTGACTTTACAGTTTTACAAGTTTCGGGGTGGAAGTAGGTGGCGGTGGTTATCATTTGTTTGGTGGTTAGTCATTCTCTTTTTTGGGAAGCAATTTTATAGAGTCGGGGTTTGTAAATTTTTTATTCGTCTTTGATGCATCTTACTGAGGCTTCTAATTTGCGCTCATAATCTGAACTGTAAATGCCTCCCAAATCCCAAAAAGGTAAAGCTAAATGATAAAATCTACTATTGGAAACCATACTGGATGTAAAAAAAAATTCCTTTTTATTTATTAGTAAAAATTCACCTGTTTCTTTAATGCCTGCCGGTATTGCAGAAAAGCCTACGGCATTTTGATATGATAGTGATTCCTGATAATAGAACCATAATCCGCTCTCAGTATTCATTAGATAGTCAGGGTAAAAATCACAGTACAATAACAATTCAGTAAATTCTTTTTCACTTGGGATGTGCCATCCTTCAGGGCAGATACCACGGCTACCTTCACTTGTTGAATATTGCATAGCTTCATCCCAGGAATAAAGGCCACCATAAATGTTACAATTATAAGGGTCATCATTATAGCAGTGCTTTTCAATGGTGTCATTATTGCTCATATCAGAAATGACCATATTCCCAATAGTTAAGTTTTTGCTCAACCAACATTGCTCTCCGATCAATACAGTAGGATAGCTTTCGCCTTGATAATTAACGAAAGGGATGTCAGGGCAGGATTGGGGTGGGGGGAATATTCTGGGGCTTGCTTCTTTTTTACAACTGCTAAAAAAAATCACTATAAATATAATAATGATCGTTAAGGGTACATTTTTCTTTGAAATATTTTTCATCATTCTATTCTCAAAATTTCTAATCAAAACAATCTTATTTTAATCTGCTTATTCCAATCAATCCAAGAGAAAACATATGGCTATTTTCTTTTATGCCAAAATCAGTATCATCGATAAAGTATAAGGTGTATTTAAACCTTATTGCAAAATAGCGCATAGCTTCTGGGTCGTTCATCTTAAATAATCTGTAATCAACAATAAGCCCTGCCCCAGGGTTTTCTAAATGAATATGAGTAAATGGATTTGAGTAGGAATCGCCTTTGGTGTTTTCCTGTCGGGTTGAATATGTATAACTAGACATACTCGTAGTGTAATAGGGTATGATTGAAAAATTAGAATTTCTGAATACCTCATAACCCAACGCTGGTTGTATAGCTTCAGTTGACACATAAAAATCCCCATCGTACATATTATCTTCAATGATCACTTTATCAGCAGTGGCCAAGTTTGAGAAGGATATGGTCATCCCAAAGAAAAACCTGAAAAAATACATATCGATATCGAAATTTTTAGGAATGATATGGGAATTTACATATTCATGATATTTATTTCCATTGAGCACATAAGAAATTGATAAGCCAAATCCAATACCAAAAATGGATTTCATCCTTTCTCGATCCCATGACATATTATGTGATTTTAACGAAAAGTTGTTATAAACCTTTTGATCGCTCCATGATTTTACATCGTTATTTTCGAGTATCCTTTTTTTGTGCATTTCATAAACATCATGCTTATGAAATGACGAATCGAATTTAGTATTCGAGTTGTCCTTAATTTCCCAAACAGGGGAAGCTTTTTTTATAGACTCAATTTTGGGGATACTTACCTTAGGATTATGGTATTTCGCCGTATCCGTTTGCGCCATCCCGCAGTAGCTGCTTGCAAAAATTAGCAGTAGGAGGATTGGTATGTATTTGTGTGTTTTCATGTTTTCTTGATAATTTGTTTTCTACCGGGTTCGCTATTTAAATGCCCGTATGGCCTTTTCCAGATATTTTCTTTTATCATTTTTACGGATTAGGCCAACATTTATTAGTAATGTTGCGGTTCCAGATACTGTCCCAATGACTACCACCTCACTGGATGTTCCTATGAAGGCCAATCCCCCGGCAATTAAGAATCCACCAATAATTGTAAGCGTGTTTTCTTTTCGTCGCTTATTTTTGTATTTTTCGAGATAAATTTTACACTCAGGGTTTTCCGAGATGTCTTGATTTAAATTTCGATAGGTAGCCTTTTTAACATCACCATATCCAAAGTTGTAGTAATGCTTTTCGATTTGTGTTTCTTTTCTTGGAATATAGGCAGGCTTAATGTACATTCCTCTTTCAGAGTCATATACAGTGCCGTAGTTAAAGCTAAAGTCCCCACCTGATTCAACATAATACTCTTTTGTGTAAATATTTATCGCACCTGAATAATAGCGTTTGTAAAAATCGGGTGATTCTCCTGCTTTGTTGATGTTTGCATAATAGTAAATGCCATCTGCATAAAATTTTACCGTTTTTTTATTAAAAACCAAGCCATCACAACTCAGTCTCTTTTTATCGCGATTAATGTTTTCGCAATTAATAATTGAATCATCGTAAAAGTAAATAAACTCATTTTCAGTAAAAAATTTTTCAGGCCTAGATTTTTGATCTTTCGGTTTTAAAATCGGGTCAACAGAGATGCCTGGGCTTTTGTAAGCATACCTTGATTTATCCTTTATTGTGTAAAATTGTCTTTTCAGGATTACCCTCTCATAGGCAGCATATTTATGGTCAATTTCGGTTATGATATCTGTGGTTTGCTTAATCATTAATTCCCGGAGGTCTTGTTGGATTGAAGGGTACTTTGGGTCTTCTGTTAATTGGTGTTCATCATTATATTCAGGATCAAGTATTTCGCCAAACTCACCGGTTAGAAAAAGAATCATAAAGTATTCATCATACGAAAGGTAATCCCCAATGTTGGGCTGTTCCACTAGTAAAAGGTCTTTGCTTGTGGTGGCGCCATACACCATTTTATTTCTCAGGTCTTGAACAAGTTCAGATCGAACCCGCCTTACAGCTCTATCAGAAAGCCCATTTCTGAATTTTTCAACTTGAGCATATCCGTGAAAGCTAGGTGCAAAAGCGAAAAGTAGTATGCAAGCTCTTATAATCTGTATTTTAATTCTCATATCGTTTAATTTTTAAAAATAAATCAGTACCCCACGTAGCTCCCCGCAAAAACAAGCAGCCAAAGCAATAATATGTATTTGTGTGTTTTCATAGCTTTTGGTTTTTTATGCAGCGTACAGATCGTGCATTTTCTTTTTTAGTTGCAACTTCCATGAATTTGGTGCCAGCGTGGATTAGTATCCTGTTCCAGGCATAGATATCATCCACTTCATCCGAAGCCCAGAAATACGTTTTTAGGCCCAGGTTTGAGAAAGTGCTGTCGGCAAATAAAGTACCTGCAGGCAATGCTGAAAACCCTGATCCATTGAGCGCGCCAGAATTGGGTTCGTCCCAAAGACCTTTGCTGTTGTCTTTTAACATTTCACCTGCCAAATAGCCTTTACCAAGATATTCACTTAATTCAAACCATTCATCAATAGTAGGAATGTGCCATCCTGGTGGGCAAATTCCTTTTGCTCCCGGCTTTGATACATATTTCATAATCTCATCCCATTGATACAAGCCACCATAAATTGCACAATTAATTGTGTCGTTTTCGTAGCAGTATTTTTCAATTATGCCATTATCCGACATTTCCTGTCCGGAAGAAATAAATGTTCCAACATCCAGATTTTCTGTCAGCCAGCACTGGTTTCCAATTTGTATTGTTGGATATTCTTTTCCTTCATGAATTACTAATGGCATTCCCTTACATGGGGCAGGGTCAGGTATCATTTTATCTACTTCGAGGCAAGAGCTCGATAATATTGCAATTATGATACAACAAGTAATTATTTCCACATTTTTCATATTTCTTTCTAATCTTTAATGCATCTTACCGGGAAGGCGTATGATTTATCCTTTGAAGGGAGGAATTGCCCGTATTCAATACTTTTTGCCTCATTAAGTGAGGTGAGGGTAGATGACCAGATAAGGTCATAGGATTGGGTAGAGCTAAATTCGTGAGAATTGGGAAATTTAATTCCGGTAGTATAAATTGAAAAACCTGTATGATTATAATCACTATCTTCAAAATCGCCATTGTATGTAAATTCGTTATCGTCGATTACATAGCTTTCAGGATAAAAGAGTTTTTTCCAGTCTGTTTCTGTGAAATCAATAAGTGTTTGCCAATCTTTTTCTGAGGGTATATGCCAGCCTTCAGGACAAATACCCTGACTATGTTCATCATTGTTGTACTGCATCATTTCATTCCAATCGTACAACCCGCCCAGAACTTCACAATTATTTGGTTCATTTTTATAACAGTATTTTTCTATTGTTTCATTATTGATAGCTTCTTCGCTCCCATTAATTTGAGTGCCAATGTTAAGGTTTTCCTGGAACCAGCATTGGTTGCCAATTTGGATGGTTGGGTACTCATGCTCACCATAGATTATGCTTGGGATATCAGGGCAAGGGCTGGGATCGAAATTTCTTTCAAGTTCAGCTACGCTATTCACTTCGCAAGCAATATGAAAAATTGATAGCAATAAACATCCAACAATTGTCTTAAAAAGTTTCATTATTATTAGATTTTAATATAAAATATTTCCTGAATAAATAACGCCTATGCCGAGGTGGTTTACGAACCCTTTGTAACAATTATTTCCGGGATTGTTCCAGGAAATACTGAACTCATACTTAAGCCTTAATCCAATTTGATTAAACTGGTCGTTTAATAATCTGATATCAACGTTTATACCGCCAATCAAACCATAATGATTGATGTATTCAACGAGCAATGCAGCGTTTTTATGCCTGATTTGATTTACTTGGTTATTTTGCCATAAATATCCCACATATGGTATGATGTCAAGCCATCTGCTTCTGTAAAGCATGTATCCTGCTAATGTTTTATAATATACTCCATTTACTACATGCGTACCCAGCGATACCTTTGTGTTTGTTGATATTGAATCCTGTGCATTATAAACTCCAATAAAACCAAAGTGCAGTTCAAGGTAGAGTCTGCGATACCACGTATGGATATTCAGGAACGAAAAAGCCTCATATTGTTCCATATAATTTTTTAAATCACCATTGTACCATCCCCTTGCATAATACAAACCGGTTCCGAGCCATAAACCATTATAAACCTCTTCGTCCATCAAATATTTTGGATTTTTATTTGGAAAATGATATTTCAACTGGCAAAGGAACCCATCATTTCTTTTTTCCTTGGCATAATAATATTGTTTAAGATTGATGCTGTTTTTCGGATTTTGATTTTCAGTCGTAACATATTCCAAATTTGTTAGGATGGAGAACAAGCCCTTGTGCGAAAGACTGTCGAAATCAGAGTATTTTTTCTCTAAATCATCCAATATTTTTTGCTGCCGTGCCAATGCCAGCGTTATTAATTCCAAGTCGATTCTCTGAACACTTGTGGTATCATTGTTATACTTGTAAACTGAAGGGTATATTTCTATAATTTTGTCATAGAGGCCACGCAAATACAGGGAGAGGAAATATTCCCTAAAGGATAGGTATTCAAATTCTTCTCTCTGTGCAGCCCACAAAGAATCACTAATTATTTGGGCTTTCTCAATTTCATCATTTTCCAGTGCTTCCACAAGCTCATTCTTCAGCTTAATCACCTCCTCATCAGGCAGGCTGGGTTTGCGTGTATCGGTTTGCGCCAGCATATCGAAACCTCCAGGTAGAATCGATGAATTGCTTGCTTCGCTATACCAGTTTACAGAGTGCGGATATAAAATACTTAATCTGGTCAGCTCAAAAGAAAATTCGGTATTTCTGTTGGAAAGAAAAATAATGGTGTCAAGGGAATAGTAACCCAATTTTGATATACGAATTTTAACACTATCTGATTCAAACTGGTATTTATAAGGTGCAACTACAGTAAGTGAATCATTAAGAATTATCAGGGCATTATCAGGTGTGCCTGTAATATAAACCAGTTTGGAGCTAATCACCTGCGCCCAACCCTCAAAGCTCCCCGCAAAAACAAGCAGACCTAGCAATAAAATAAATTTGTGTGTTTTCATAGCTTTTGGTTTTTATTGGTTTTTGATGCAGCGAATGGAAAGCCCATGTTGATTATTTAAGCTATTTCGATAAATTCTATCTTCTTCAAAATTTTGTCGCCTGTACATTCCATTGGAGCCTAAGGTGTCATTATATGACCACCAATATCCTACACCACCTAAATTGGTATATGTGCCATCAGGTAAGGAATGCCCTCCGGGAAGTGATTGAAATCCATACAGATTTGTTCCACTTCCTCCACCAACCCATCCTATTGGAGATTTAAGATTTAAACCGGCATCCATACCTCGCCAACCTGTTTTATTCCACTCCGGATCACCAGATGGAAACTGGCTATCGACTGTACCCTCCAATATTTTCCATTCTTCATCATTAGGTAAGTGCCATCCATCAGGGCAAATACCTTTTAAATCAGATTGCGTTGAATACTGCATCATTTCCTCAAATTGATATAAACCACCATAAATATCACAATTTTCCGGGTTATCATCATAACAATATTTTTCAATAATTCCGTTATCCTCCATATCCTGTTCACACGGAATCATTTCGCCAATGTCTAGATTTTCTTTTAACCAGCATTGTTCACCAATAAGAATTGTATTATATATCTTGCCTCCGTAATTAACTGCTTCAATTCCTGGGCATGGTTCACCACCACCTTCATCAATTACAATTATTGGATATAAACTTACGTAAGTGTCTGCCCCAAACTGATTAAATACTGTTAATGAAACAAAATAAACTCCGGTGTCCTGATAAACGTGATATGGATTTCTTTCGATGCTTGAATTACCATCACCAAAATCCCATAGCCAATTTTCCGGATTTTTAGTTGATTCATCAATGAAGGATACAGTTAACGGAGCTATACCATGAACAGGACTAAATGAGAAATCAGCTACTGGATCGCTTACGTAATTGTCCATTATGCATCTTACTGAATGACTCATTTCTTTAAATTCGCTACTACGGCCTGATCCATCTTGATATGAATTCATAGTTCGATACCATGCATAACTAAAAGATGATTGAGAAGTCCACCAAAAACCGTCGATCCCGGGTTGTTGATAATGATTACCTCCGGGTAAAGCGTCAAAACCAAACATATTATTACCATTTCCATTATTGGAAAAGCCGTTTGTGGACTTAAGATTGCACCCTACATCAAATCCACGAAATCCTTCTGTTTCCCATTCAATATCTTCAGCTCCAAATTGACTATCAACTGAACCTTCAAGAATGGTCCACTCCATATCAGTAGGGATATGCCAGCCATCCGGACAAATCCCTTGGTTTATTTGCTGACTTGAGTATTGCATCATTTCATCCCATTGATAAAGTCCACCGTATTTACTACAACTATCTAAATCATTGTAACTACAATGCTTTTCAATGATTTCATTGTCTTCCATGTATTCTAACAATGGTATAATTTGTCCTATATTCAGGTTTTCTTTTAGCCAACATTGATTAAATATTTGAACTGTATAATATATTTGATTGCCATATTCCACAGTGGGTTGCTCTGGGCATGCTATATTAAAGGCAAATTGAAAAATGTATTTCTGGTTCGATTCTGGATTATCTAAAATCCATGAATTCAAAGAACCATAAATCCCATTTATAAGTAATTCGTCATCAGGATTAAAAGTAAATCTTTGCCGGATATTTGTTGGTCTTTTTTCTAATTGAGAATTTTTCAAACCATTATGGTTCAAAACAGGGTTCTGTCGCGAAATTAAATTAGAGCACAGGATTTTGATACTACTTGTTCCAAAAGAACTCAGCACAGAAAATATGTAGAAGTGTGCTTTTCCAGGGCTGAATATAAAGTTGTGGATTCCCCCCTCTAAAGAAAAATTTCCTACCAGTTCAGTTTTTCCGTGAGAATTAATAATGGAAACAATTACATCATCATTTTTAGGAAGATACACTGAAATTGTTGTTTTATCTTTAGCAGGGTTAGGATAATTTTGAAAAACTTGTAATAGATCGTCTTGGCTTCGAAACTCAGCAATGCCAACATATGACAAGTTCAATGATGTATCCGGCCAATGCAAAACTGTATCACAGTTCTGTGTTAGATTAATAACTCTTACACTATCAAGTTGTACGTAAGAAGTGTTTTCAATAGCTGAAAAGGTAAGTGTGAGGTTCGACTGTCCGAATATGAATCCGGTTAAAAACAATAACGATAAGAAAAGTGCATTTTTTTTCATGGTATGATATTTTAAAATTTGAACTTATTTTTATTCTGGTTTCGCTATCAAGTTCAGTTCTTTTCATCTCTATTCATTTTCTACTCCTTAATAAATTTTACGATTTCGTTTTGATTATCATTTGAAACTATAAGGATATAAATCCCGGGAGAAAGATTTTGAATATCGATGCTTTGATCACGGGTCGAACTTTCCTGTATCGACAAAACACAAGTGCCCAAAATATCAAATATTTTTATGGAGCTGCTGTTTGCCAGTCCGCTTATGGTAAGTGTGTTTTTTGCAGGATTTGGGTAAATGCTCAGTTGCTTTAAAGTATTGTAGGGAGTTGCAATCCCGGTTGGGTTTTTCCAAAAGTACCAATTGTCGAACCAGATGTCTCCATTTCCTTCAACCTTAAACTGGTAAATTTCAGCGAGGTTGACGGGCGGGACAAAATGTTCAAGTGGAATATCAACACTTACCCATGTTTCGGGGCTTATGGAAAATACATATTCCTTTTCCATAGGGCCGGGACTAATAAGGAAAAATCCAAGGTCGGTAGAATTGGAAGTCCAGAAATCCACGTGGAAATAATCATATTCCAAAACATCCTGGCTGGGGAAATCTGTTCCTTGGTAATCAAGGTCTTTGTATTTGAGTGTATTGTTTCCCGCAATGGGGTAGTCAACCGTAACGATTGTTTGCTGAAGCCAGTATGGATTGAAGTAAACACCTTCAAGGTTTTGATAAACATCGCTGTAAATGGAAAGTACATCTCCTTCGGGATGGCTTGGGTCCGGGGCTGCAACTTGTGGTTCAGGGCTGGCAATTTCAAAATAAATAGTATAGCTTAGTGTATTAGCTCCATTGGCTGAGGTAACTTCAACAGTTGTGGTGCCTGGCAATGAGGTGGCATCATTTACTATATAATCGGCCTCAGGATCAGTGGTTGTTGGGGTAGTTGTTGGAATATCTACGGTGCCGTAAGGCAAATCAACATCATAATTAAGGATATTTGGAGAGAATTCCGGGACAGGCTCACCATCTATAACCAAATTACTTAGGGTAGGATCATATCCCTGCCCGAATGGTTCTTTCCAAAAATACCAGTTATCAAAATAGATAGTTCCATTTCCTTCAACCATAAATTGAATTACCTCAGTCGTATCAACCGGAGGCGCAAAGTCTTGTAAATCTAAATCCACACTTAGCCACTCATCGGTAGAAATTGGTAATTCTACATAAGAACTAATCGGTCCGGGACTAATTAAATGAAATTTTAATTCAGTAGAGTTTGGTGTCCATAAGTCGATGTGTAGTTTTTCAAAGGATGACACATCTAAACTTGGAAAATGTGTTCCCTGATAGTCAAGGTAATTATACTTCAGGGTGTTGTTTCCCGCTACCGGGTAATCGAAGGTTACCTGGGTAGCCTGTCCCCAGTTTGGAAAAAAATCTGTATCGGGGGCATTGGGATATACTTCTGTGTAAATTGAAATCACATTTTCTTCGGCATGTTGTGGGTTTGGCGGGGCTGTTGTTGGTTCAGCGAGAACCACAACTTCACCATTAGGCATTTGGATATTGTCGAGATAAATGATGTGGTCTTCGTTCCTGACTTCATAATCGGGGAGTATCCTGAACCTGTTGTAGGTGTGGCCGATGAATCCGGTAAAATCAAATTCCAGTTCCTCCCACTGGTTTACTTGTGTGTTCCACGCCAGGATTTCAGCAAATCCGCCCGGCCCGTCAAATTTTATCGAGATCGGGCTAACCACCGGTTTATGCACCATAACCTTTACGATGTGGTTGGACTGGTCGAAAGTAAATTGCCCGTCATCAATGGTGTGTGTATAAGCATAGCCCAGTCCCGCCTGGCGGGCGGTAAATTTCGCCACTTTTGGGGAGTTGTTGATACCCCCGCTTACGGGATTATCAATAAATTCAAGCGGAGGGTTATCACCGTTCCCTTGTACAAACCATTCCCAATCTGCGCCGATGCCATTGGTTTCAAAATTGATGGTATGCGAGTTTTGTGTTGACAATCCAAGGGGAACATAAAAGTCAACACAAAAACCATCGGGGGTAAAGTCTTTCCCTTCAGCAATCCAGTCGCCAATATTAAAAACACAGTTTATAGCCTCAGGGTTTAATTCGGTAGGAAATCCGTAAAACTCAGCAGGGATAAATGAAATCGACCAGGTGCTGTCGCCATTATTCGATAATTTGGGTTGTTGGCCATTCAATCCAACGGCATCGTGTTCAACAACATATTGCCAATAATTATCGTCTAAGGTTATACCTGAATGTAGCATGATAGAATCGGCATCAAATAACACGCCGCCGAGGCACGATAACCTGGTATCGATAGTAAGCGTAACTTCTTGCCGTGGCGATGGATTTTC